>Ga0206962_1034_pt1 | contig 54134 bp, 43 predicted proteins | sample Alteio_BWOrgHeat_27_FD_153241 | JGI IMG/M metagenome (GOLD analysis project Ga0206962, IMG submission 153241) | Enriched cells from forest soil in Barre Woods Harvard Forest LTER site, Petersham, Massachusetts, United States -... | ecosystem: Environmental > Terrestrial > Soil > Temperate forest >...
TCAGGACATCCACTTCATTTGTGCTTACATCCAGCGCATAAAGGCCCAGCGTGCCGCCAAAGAGCGCAACCACAGGACTGACACCGGAGGGAGGCAGCGGATTCAGCGTGCTGTAGGTAACGTTTTTCTGCTGAAGATTGGCGCTGACAGGAATATTCGAAACTGTACCGTCTACATTAAGCGTCCAGGCCTGAGCGCCACCGGAGTTCAGCGTGAACATGGACGGGCCTGGACCAATCGGCGCGGTGGCCGACACGGTGTCGCCCGAATAGTCAATCACGGTACCGACGCCCTGCGCGGTGATCGACGGCTTGGAAACGACGAAAGCATATGCGGTGGGCTGCGGAGCCGGTCCGGTACCAATGATTGGAGTCGTTGTCGGGCGAAGATTGCTGCCGCAACCTGCAATTCCTAGAAAGCCCGCTGCCGCTGCGGCAAGGGCCAAAGTTACCTGTCCCGGGCGACGTACTGCGCTGGCGCGCACCGGGATGAATCGGGAGAATTCGCTCATTCAGTCGATGTCCTGCTTACTGGTCGATTGTAAATCACTGGCCTGCCGATTCCGGACCGCCTGCGGTGTGAAGGTTGGACGTGCGAGGAGGTCGTTGGTTGATACTCTGACTCAAGCATCAGCACCAGAACGATTTGAAAGGGAGCGACGCGATGCGCGATGAAAATAAAGCATTGGCGTGGCAGTCTAAAGCCGTGCTCCTTATCGTTGTGCCGTGGACTGTGCTCTCCGTGGTGATCCAGGGTTACTGGTGGGCAACTCACATGCCTGTGGTCGCGTGGGAATCGCTGGGCATCAGTGCGGTCTTCGGGCTAGCGGTGTGGCGGATGAAGGCGGCTACTGCGGCGGGCGCGGCCACGGGCGCAGTAATCACCGCAAGCCTGATGTACGCGACAGCGCGTTTTCCCTACGAGTGGAGTTGGCTGCATGGCGGCCTGATGCCGCTGCTCGCGGTCTTTCTGTTGACGTTCGCGGCGACGAAGATCGGGCGCGCGAAAAAAGAGCGCATCGGAACGGCCGAGAGCCGGCGCGGGCGCACTGCAGCTCAGGTTGCGGCGAACCTGGGAGTTGCAGCGATTGTGGCAACGCCTCGGATTCTGGCGCTTCCTGGTTCGCGCGAGTTGGACACTGCTGGAGACGTCACAATTCTTCTGGCGATTGCAGTCTTGACAGAAGCCGCGGCGGACACCGTCTCTTCTGAAATTGGCCAGGTATTTGGCGGTCAGCCACGATTGCTAACCACGTTTCGGCGAGTCGAACCCGGAACTGATGGTGGGATTACGCTGGTAGGAACCGCTGCCGGCGCAATGGCTGCGGCGATTGTTGCGGAAACTGGGGTCTGGGCACTTGGAGATGGTCTGTACGCATTAGCGTGCTGCACCGGACTCGGCGTATTTGGGCTTCTCTTCGACAGTTTCTTAGGGGCAACTCTTGAACGCAGGAAATGGCTGAACAACGATGCGGTTAATTTTCTGTCTACCCTTAGTATTCCAGTTCTTATTTCGCTGGCCGCGTTGCTGATCGATATCGCCTTTCAAGCTCGTTGAACTCGCCATGTTCGATGCTATCTGGACCTGCCTCATTATTCGCCCTTCGCATGTCCCTGCTCCAGCAGCCGCTGCCAGGTCTTCTGATTCTTGCGATAGGCCTTTTTCAGGTCTTCGAGAATTCGCGCGAAATCTGAGTTGGTCTTCAGGTTGTTCCACGCCGGATTCTTGCTGAACCACGGATAATTCTCGTTGCCAAGATAGATCGCGCGCCGCAGCCAATGCAGCGCTTCGCTCGTGTCGCCCTCGACAGCAAAATACGATGCGAGGCGGTAGGCCATCTCGCTATCAGCTTCAGCCGCAGCGAGAGTATCGTCTTTAAGCAGCGCGGCAGCCTGCACGCGGTTGCCCACCTGGACATAGCACAGGGCCAGCGTCGGCACAGCAATGCGCATCGAGTTGTCGTCGCGTATGACGTCTTCGAGAATCGCGATCGCCGAATGCAGATTGCCCATGCGCATCTGCTGATAACCGGAAGAGGTGCGCAGCAGCGGGTGGCGCGGCTCCAGCGCGAGTCCCTTGGCCAGCTCATCGCCCGCTACTTCGAGTTGATTGCGATACTGATAGACGCGGGCACGGTGGTTGTAGAGCACCGCCGCATTGGCCGGATTAAGCGTGAGCGCGCAGCTGAATTCGCTAAGCGCCTCGTCATACATGCCGTCAATGCGCAGCGTAATTCCGGCGACCATGCGGACATTCCAATCGTTCGCGGCTGAGCTGAGCAGGTTGGCGATACCGTGGCGCGCTGATTCTTTTTCTCCCCGTGAGAGCAGCATGTAGATGCGATACAGGTTGGCCTCTGTAGAGTCAGGATCCAGCTTGTGCGCAAGATCAAACGCGCGCCGCGCGGTCATCACGTGAATCTGTCCGCCGAATCCATGACGCACGTACTGCAATTCCGCGATACCCAGGCCTGCCCATCCCGCGGCGAACTCGGGATCGCTGGTGGTCACGCTTTCAAAGAGCGCGCGGGCGCGATCGAGGTCAGTACGCGAGCCTGTGCGAGTCATGAAAGAACTAAGCAGGGCACGCGCTTGCAGATACTCTTCTGAGACCAGGTCAGGCAGAGATACGTCGCGGGCCGCGCTGCGCGGTGCATCGCTGTGGTTTGTGCGCTGTTCGACACCACCAACCCCTTGAAGCACAGCGAAAACCTCATTGGAGATTTCGTTCTGCACCGCGATCAGATCGAAGGAGGCAACGCTGATGGTTCCGCCTGAACGGACGCTTTGGGCCGCTACGTCGAGCAGCTGCCAGTTCAAATCAAACCCCTGTTCGGCGCGCAGGAAGTTTCCCGCGAGCACATAGGAAACAAGCAGGCGCTTGCCGAGATCGAGCGGGTCCATCTGCACCACCTGCGCAGCAGGCAGACTCATCAGCGAGCTTGACGGACGGACGACAAGAGACGGAATACGAGCCACCCTCGCGGCGATTGCATCGGCGAGCGCGAAACCGTATAGAGGAGCCACTTCAGTGGTGCCGAGATTGTTAAAGGGCAGAACAACAAGCGAATTCTGCCGGGGCCCGTCGTGCGACGATTCGCGAAACCGTTCGGCCAGCATGGAGAGAAAGCTTGTGGTGCGTTTCTCTGATTCCGGGCCCGATGTGACGAGATTCGCCGCAGCATCGCCGGGAATGCCGCCCGTCTCAAGCTGCATCGCTTTCATGATCGTCTTGAGCGCCTCGCGTACTTCACCCGCAGAGGAGTAGCGATTAGCTGGATTTTTTTCGAGGCAGATAGAGATGACGCTTTTCAGTTCGACGGAGACTCCGGGAATGATCTGATCGAGGTCCGGTACATCGGAGAACTGGATGGCGCGAATGATCTGGAAGTCTTCTGCATCAGGCCGCGCAAAAGGATGTCGGCCGCTTGTGAGCTCGTAGAGCAGCACGCCCAGTGCCCAGATGTCCGATTGCACGCTGGACTGGCCGGTAACGAACTGCTCCGGAGCCATGTAGCGAATCGTTCCGCCACGAGCGGTGTATGTTTCGGCCAGTGACGCAGTGCGCGAGACAGCGGGTTTGGATGGATCGAAGCCTGCTTCTTCTGGATGCAGCCGGCGGGCAAGACCGAAGTCAAGAATCTTAACCAGACCACCGTCGGTGAGCATCACATTCTGCGGCTTGAGATCGCGATGGAAGATGCCCAGCGTGTGCGCGGCCTGCAGACCGTCGGCAATCTGTATTCCCACCGAAAGCACAAGCTGAATATTGCCGGGGCCACGAGTGACCAGTGTGTCGAGTGACTGCCCGGGAACGAACTGCATGACGATATAAGCTTCGTCGCCCGTTTCACCAACCTCGTAGATGGCGCAGACGTTTTGGTGCTCGATAGCCGAGGCCATGCGTGCTTCGCGTAGAACGGTGCTGCGCATCTGGCCCTGCGTGAGCAGTCCGCGACGCAGAATTTTCAACACGACCGGGCGCGTCAGCAGCGTGTCGTTGGCGAGATACACGACACCGCTGCCGCCTGCACCCAGGCGCCGTAGTATCTCGTAATGCTCGATCATTCGTCGCTTCATCGCTGCTTCTAGTGTAGCGGTGAACCAACCCGGAGTGTCTCAGAACGCGAATGACGGCCAGGGTCGAAGCGCGCCGATCATTTCTTCACTGCCAGTACTTCGTGCACGTAGTCAATGAGGAGCCGCTTGATTGCGACAGACGGCTTGGCCACGGGCACCGTCTATTCCGTCGTGGTATTGCCGGCGACGGCCAATCCCGGTCTCCAGATCTTCATGATCGATCTTAAAAAGATCTTTTTCTTCCAACTGGATCAAAGTAAATAGAAGCGGAACCTGTGGGCTCATACCTCGCGACGACGGCGCTGGTGAGTAGATGGGATGTGTAGATCTTCGCGATATTTCGCAACGGTGCGGCGGGTTACCTGGATTCCCTTCTCTTGAAGTTTTGCGGCCAGGTGATCGTCGGTAAGGGGGTGACGGGGATCTTCTTCTTCGATCAGCTTGCGCACCATGCGCTTCAGTACGACCAGCGGAGTATCGGCGCCTTCCGGACCATTCGCGCCCTCTGAGAAGAATGCGCGCAGCTCGATCACGCCTTGCGGCGTATGCGCATATTTGTTGGCGACAGCGCGACTTACTGTCGAGGGATGGACGCCAATCTCCTCCGCAACTTCCTTGATCATCATGGGGCGCAGCGCTTCGATGCCAACGTCGAGAAATTCCTGCTGTCGCCGTACGATCACTTCGCAGGTTCGCAGAATGGTGCTCTTGCGCTGGGCGATATTGCGCATCAGTTGCATCGCTGAACGGAAGCGCTCTTTGACGTAGTCTTTGACTTCCTTATCCGTGCCGTCCGATACGAGCATGCGCCGGTAGCGCTGGCTCAGGCGAAGAGTAGGCATGTCCTCTTCGTTCATCGCAACGGCCCATGTGTCTCCGCGTTTGACGAAGGCGACATCGGGCTCGATCAGCCGGGTTTGCTCGCGGTTGTAACGGCGGCCGGGCCGGGGATCGAGCGTCCGAATCAGGTCGACCGCGGTGCTCACTTCGTTCAGAGGACGGCCTGCGGCACGGGAGACCTCTTTGAGGTCGCGCTTCTGCAAGAGCGCAAGATGATTCGTAACGATCAGCTTTGCGGTCGCGAAGGTTTGGCGCCGCTCTTCGAGAATTGCCTCTGCTTCGGCGTGAAGACCGTGATGCGGACTCAGGCTGGGGTGCGTGGCGGCGAACACCTCGGTATGGGCGTCAGAGAGATAACGCACTTCATGAGGCTGATCACCGTTTACTGCGTGACCGGCTGCGTGGTTGACGGGAGGGTGGATCGCCGGAGCCGCCGATTCGCCATACAACCCATGAACGCTGCCATGTCCGGCATGATGCGCCAACGGATGCTCGACCTCTTCCGGATGCCGGGCGAAGACCAGTTCCAGTTCGCGCAATTGCGCGTCGAGTTGAATGCGCAGGCAATCGCGAAGATCGAGTGCGCCGATTCCGGAAGGGTCGAGATGCTGCACAACTTCGAGCGCTGCACGCATCCGATCGAGCGAAGACTGTGGCGAATCTGCGACATCGGCAAACGCTTCGGCCAGCTCTTCCAGTGTCGTAGCGAGATAACCGTCCTCGTCAAGATTGCCGATCAGAAACTCCGCCGCTTCCCGCAAATGCGGTTCGAGACTCTGCGATCCGAGTTGCCATAGCAGGTGATCCGTGAGCGTAGTAGGCTGCGAAAGGAATTGCTCAAAGGAGGGCTTGTCGAGCTCCTCGTATTCCTGGCTGGTGCGGAAGCCGGGATCGAGATACTCCTGAAAATAAGAACCGAAATCTATCTCTTCGAACGGGTCTTTCGGCGTGACCGGGGTTTCTTCCACTACGCGGTCCCGCATCGCCTCGCGCCCGCCGATTTCATCCAGCAAAGGTACGGATTCATCGATCTCTTCGAGGACCGGGTTCTCGACCATCTCCGCATTGATCATCTCGGTCAGTTCCAGCTTGTTGAGAGCCAGGACACTGACCATCTGCATCAGACCCGGGGTGAGGATCTGGCGTTGCGATACCTTCAGGTTCAGTCTGGGTTGCAACAGCGGCATGAAAGGATCCCGGTAGGTGGTTCCCGTTCAGTGTAAATCTCCCGGCAGACTGGAGATAGAGAAGTTGTCTGACTTCAGGACAGGTGTGCCAGATTGAGAAGGGTTCAAAATGGGAAAATTGGAATCTCTTCAGTTAACCCAGAGAGAATCCCTCCCCCAGATAGACCCTCCGCACCTCGGGATCGTTACCCAGCTGATGGGGTGTTCCGGCGCGAAAGATGATTCCTTCGGCGATGATGTAGGCCCGGTCGGTAACGGAAAGGGTTTCCCGGACATTGTGATCGGTGATCAGGATGCCGATGCCGCTCGACTTAAGGTCGAAGATAATTTTTTGCAGATCTAGCACCGCGATAGGATCGATACCGCTGAAAGGCTCGTCGAGCAGCAGAAAACTCGGCTGGATGCAGAGACAGCGGGCAATTTCGACGCGCCGGCGTTCTCCCCCCGAAAGCGCATATCCCTTGGTGGTGCGAATATGGCGCAGATTAAGCTGCTGAATGAGCCGTTCGGTGCGCTGCCGCCGTTCGTGATCCGGAATGGGCTGCGCTTCGAGTACCGCCATGATGTTTTCTTCGACAGTAAGCTTGCGGAAGACAGAAGGCTCCTGCGGCAGGTAGCTGATGCCATGATGACGCGCACGCAGATACATCGGAACGCGGGTGATATCGGTGTCATCCACCATTACCCGGCCCGATTCAGGTACAACGAGGCCCACAATCATGTAAAAACTGGTAGTCTTGCCGGCGCCATTGGGACCGAGCAGGCCAACGACTTCCCCGCGAGAGATATTGAGGCTCACGTCGCGGACGACCTGGCGGCCGCTATACGATTTGCCGATTCCCTCGGCGCTGAGTGTTTGCATTCACATCCAAAATTTCAGTCCCGGTTACTTTGGGGACCGCGTCTCGGTTACTGTCTTCGCACCGCCACCTTCGACAGTGACGCTATCATCGCCGCCATGGAAAATCAACGCACCGCCGGTTACCGTGCCTCGTACCTGATCGGTAATACGCGGAGGGACGGCGGCGGTTCCAGTGAGAGTAAAGGTGCCGTCTTCGCTGAGATAGACGAGCTTGTCGCCGGTGCCGTTGCGATCGGGCCAGGTTATAGTAACGCGATCGCGCGCAATCAGTCTGTCCACCGAAGAGGAGGAAAGCGTGTTAGCCGGCGAACCGGTGGATGCGTTCGGCCGAGGCGAAACGGTTGCCGTGCCGGTTCGGTTGCGCGAATCTGCGGGCATGAGATGAACTTCCGCTTCCTGCGAAACGACGGTTGCAACTCCGCCAGAATCGGTGGTCTCTGCCGTGACGCGGCCCACCGCGCCGCCGTGCAGGAGCGCGACTCGTTCCGCCTCAGAGTAGTGCAGGTCACCGCTGGCGAGTCGAATCACCGAAGGGGAATCCGCGTGAGCTTTCGTCGATGTTTTGAGCGCAGCGCCTTTCGCAGGGGAATCGCTGTTTTTCGCTTTCGGATTGCTGACGAGAACGGTACGAACCGGGTTGGATGCGCGATTGGACTGAGCGAAGAGCGTTTGCTTCTGGCGGTTAAGGGTGATCATCGGCGCCGAGATGGAGTTAGCCCCCTGCCAGATGCGCGGCTGATTGCCGCCGGATTGTCCGGCCCCGCCCGGTTGCGCCGCATTGTGAAAGAACACTTCCTGCGTGGACTGGTGGAGTTCGGCTTCTGCAGCAACGGCATGAATCGGACCATTCGCTGCCGAACCATTTCCAGCCGAACCCGAAGCACCGCCAAGCAGCGAAGATCCGGGCATGGAAGCATCGGTCCCGTCTCTGCCGGTCCAGCTTGCTTTAACGTCACCATGAGCAAAGGAGTCTCCGCTGGCCCGGGAAAAATCGATCTGGTTCGCAGTCATATCCAATCCCCCGTCATGGATGCGGGGCGCGCCGGAGAGGTGAAGAACCTGGCTCTGGCCGTCATAATCCGCACGATCAGCCGCAGCGCGAATCGGCCCCGCTTGTTGCTGAGGGCCAGCTCCGACACGGGGCGGTGCCGGCTCCTGGGTGATAACCACATGACCGGTCTGCTGGACCGACGCAATCTCAGATTCGGACATCTCTTTCGACTTGGCAGAAGAGGCAGGCGCGCGAGGTACCGGTGCCGTCTTCGGCACAAAACTGACATCAAGTTGATCGGAACTGCTCGATTGATGCACTCCCACCGCAGTGCGCTGTTCAAAGCTCGCGTGACCGTTTCCGGTGAGATTCGAAAGGCTCCCCTCCGAATCGAGCTCTGCGACCACCACCTCAGCCGCAAGCTTTGAAGGCGCGACGACTCCATTGCTTGTCGTCTCTGAGGTGACAATGACGCCGCCAGAGCCGTGAATGATCCGCGGCTCTACACGATTCTGAGCCACCTTTTCGGCTGGATGGGCTACCCGGGACGGCACAGGCACGAAGTCTACGTCCGCTATCTGAGACTTCCATGTGCGGTGGACCTGCCGCATCGCGCCGTTCGCGCCGCCCGGCACCGGAGCCGTCTGTTCACTGGAGAAGAAAACACCCTGCTCCATGTGCGCCTGGTGAAGCTCGCCTTGACTGTCGAAAACCAGGCGCACAGTCGGCGAGGTACCGCTAATAGTGCGATCTGACCGCGTCAAGTCCATCCGCGTGCCGTCCACCAGCAGGCCACTCCGGGGATGGTTGTTTGCATCGAAATCGAGGGTGCCGCGAGGAGCCGCCAGATGGCCTCCGGCGACTGTTTTCAAATCGACTCCGCCTGTGCCATCGAGGCGAGTCACTGAGCCGTCGTCCCGAAAATGAATGAGAGCATTGCCGATCTTTGCCGAGCCGTTGGAGTATTCCGCCAGCGCATCGGTCAGCTGGCAGCTTTGCTGGGCCCGCACAAACTCGGCATGGCTTGCATGAACCGTCACCGGTCCGCCGATCCGGTCAACGTGCAGTTCTACAGCGTGATCGAGGACAAGCTGGTTATGTCCCGAATCGTAGGTGGCTCCCACGGAGCTGCCACTGCCCTGTCGTAACGCGAAATCGACTCGCTGCGGCGTCGTAGCGATGCCGGTCCTCTGGTTAAAGCTCAGACCGCTCGTCTTCACGTGAATTTCGCTGTCAGTGATTTGATTCGTGGCATCCCCTGAGTTAGAAGATGTTTTCGGCGTCGCGGCGTCCGCGCTGGATTTCGAACCCGGCTTCAGTTGCGCAATTGCCGGCTTCACGCCGGGACGCATCATCGCAATTTCAACCGCGCCCGCGGCCTGCGCTACACCCAGATTCGTGTCGTACTCAAACTCACTGCCGGAGATAGTGTCGGTGCGGTTTCCGTCTTCCCCGTAGAGATCGATTCGCACGTCGTGGAGCAGCATCTTGCCGCTTTGCTTCAGTTGTACGGCCCGCGCCGCATGGATCTTGAAAAGCGTCTTGCCCTTGCGAGACTGCGTGTAATCGACGCCATTGGCCTGCTGAACAATGTCCGCTCCCAGTCGTTTAGGCAAATCACTGCTGAAAAAGCGCCTCTTCCACTGCCCGGCAGTCAGAAAGACCGCGATCGCAACGATCAGGATTCCGCCGCCGATAAGAATCAGTGTGCGAAGGCGTTCGATCGTAAAGAGGGGTAGCTTCATGCGCGGTGATGCGGATTTCAAAGAAGGGCTCGTTTCTCGGCCTTGGCAGCAATGGATTTCATTGCAGCCGGTTGAGCCGTGCAACGAGCCGGGCGGCGAGGCTTTCTCCCATCTCAGACCAGAGCAGCCGTGCGGCCGCCTGGGACTCTTTCTCCACCGCGTTGACCAGGCCGATTAACTGGCGAATATTCTCCTCAATGCAACGAATCGTCTCCGGGTTGAGTTCGACCTCTTCCTGCAGGAACGGTGTGTCAGTGCCGAAGTCAATGCGAATGTGCCCCTCCTGCTCGTAGGCTCCTTCATCGAACTCAGGCCCGTAGCCGATCACACGCACCAACCGTGGCGTTCGAACCCAGTTTGGATGAGGCCCCGAATCTTGCTCGGGCTCCCACAGCGTCCAGCCAATTTGGAACTCGTATGCATAGTCCGAATGCAGCAGCTCGAGCGCATCCGTGACCGCGATCTCGATCTGGCAGGCGTGTTCGCCCAACCCGTAAACTTCCTGGTACGCCGCAGCCTCGCGCCAGTTGACCGCCCATGCAGTCGCCGAGAAAACGCCGGCCTCGCCGCCGTTGGCCGCAAACTGGCGCAGTACCTCGACGAGCTTCTCTTCCAGCGCCTCAAGGCGAAGCTGCGGATACCACATGCTCAGTGAAAACGTGTCCGACATTCTTACAATTTTAGACGCGAAAGCGGGGCGGGGGATTCTATAGCTCTTGGATCCCGCAGTGTGCCATGAAAAGGAATGCAGGGGCCTGGGCTTGATAGACTCAGGACGCCATGAAATCAGCCTCCAAATCCTTCCTCTTCCTGATCGCAGCACTGTCCCTTTACACACCCCTCGCATTGGCCGCCGACGGCGACCAGCAGTTTGCCTCACTCGGCAGCTGCAAGCTGGAAAGCGGTAAAGAGATTGCCGACTGCCGGCTTGGCTATCGTACCTGGGGCAAGCTGAACTCCGACGGCTCGAATGCCATACTCGCGCCGACGTGGTTTACCGGCACAAGCCAGGCGCTCAGCGGCGCCATCGTAGCCTCGAAGATCGCGGACCCGGAAAAATACTTCGTAGCTCTCGTGGATGCTTTCGGCGACGGTATCTCGTCTTCACCCTCGAACAGCAAGACCCAGCCGCGGATGCAGTTCCCTGCTTTTACGACTCGCGACATGGTTCGCGCCGAATACCGCCTCGCCACCGAAGTCCTGCATCTGAAACATCTCCGCGCGGTCATGGGGATTTCGATGGGCGGAATGCAGACCTTCGAGTGGATCGTCGATTATCCCGAGTTTATGGATCTGGCCGTGCCCATCGTAGGTTCAACGCGCCTGACCGCCTACGATCTGCTGCTTTGGCACGCAGAGGAGGACGCGATTCGCTCCGATCCCGCGTGGCACGACGGCAACTACGAGAAGACACCCGCATTGCTGCAGGTCGCGGTGCTGCATGACATGAACCTCACCAGCCCTGAGCATTACGCGAAGGAAATCGGCCGCGAAGGTTTTGCCGCGCGTTACGAATCTTACCGGGACAAAGGCGCCACCGAGTTCGACGCCAACGACCGCATCTACCAGCTTGAGGCAATGATCAATCACGACATTGCGCATGGCGGCGGTATGGATGAGGCGGCCAGACTTGTCCGCGCAAAGGTACTCGCGGTTGCCTCGCAGCAGGATCACATGGTGAATCCGGGCCCGGCGTTGGAGTTTGCCAAACTACTGGGCGCGAAGACGCTGCTGCTCACCTCAGACTGCGGTCATCGCGCCCCCGGCTGCGAAGGCGCAAAGATGAACCCGGCGGTAGCGGCGTTTTTGGATGGGAAGTAACGCCTTTTATGACACGACTATCTCGCTGAAGTCCGCAATGCCCGAAAAGCCATTGAGTACGGATTGAATCAGCGCAAGGCGAGCTGCGCGGAGTTCCGGCTCTGGCGCCATCACCATTATCTTGTCAAAGAAGGCATCGACGGTAGGGCGGAGTGTTGCGATAGCATCGAGAGCCGCTGCATAGTTGTGCTTCTCTCGCAGCTCGGCCACGTTCGCAGCGAGGCTTGTGGATGCCAGCAACAAGGCACGCTCCTCAGGCTGCGCGAGTACCGATTCGCTGAGTGTCGCAGCGGTGAGTTCGCCCTTCTCTTCGGCTTGGCGCAGGATGTTCTTGATGCGCTTGAAAGCGGCGGAAATTGCGGCGAAATCCTCCGAACCGCGCACAGCGGTCAATGCTTCGGCGCGCGCAATGCAATCGCGAACGTCGTCAGAGTCCGCCGCAAGTACAGCATTAACCACGTCATAAGCAAAACTACGCACATCCTTGAGGTAAAAGCTGAGACGCTCGGTCAGGAAATTGCTCGTCGCGTCATCCTGAGCCCCGGTAGCGCCGACGACATCCCGCAATGTCAGCGGCAATTCTGCTTCGGCGAGAATCTTGATGATCGCATTTGCCGCGCGGCGTAGAGCGAAGGGATCTTTGGAGCCGGTCGGCGCGTTGCCGATGCCAAACATGGCTACGATGGTCTGAATGCGGTCAGCGAGACCAAGCAGCTGACCCTCAACAGTGAGCGGAATCTTGTCTTCCGTCGATGCCGGGAGGTATTGCGAGTAGATTGCAGCCGCCACGGTTTCGTTCAGCCCCTGGGCGCGGGCATATAAGCCGCCGATGATTCCCTGTAACTCAGTAAACTCCTTGACTAACTCCGAGGTAAGATCGGTCTTAGCCAGTTCTACGGCCTGCAGCAGCTCCGTTTCGTCAAAATTGATACGGCCTCGATCTCTTACGATCGAAGCTATCCTTCGTGTAACTCGGAGATTTTCTTCCGTCTTCCAGTGGTAGCTGCCGAGTTCCTTCTGGAAAGTAACGGACTTCAGCATTTCCACCCGCTCGATAAGCGGAATCTTCTGATCCGTCTCCCAGAAGAACTGTGCGTCCTTGAAGCGTGACCGCAGCACTCGCTCGTTCCCGTGGCAAATGATGGCACGCCCCTCTTCATCCACCTGCGTGTTCAGGACGGCGAGAAAGTGCGGCGCAAGCTTGCCCTGTGCATCTTCCACAGCGAAGTACTTCTGGTGGTCGCGCATGACGGTCACCAGCACTTCTTCAGGCAGAGCGAGATACTCCGGCTCAAAACTGCCGTAAAGCACGGTGGGCCACTCCGTAAGATGAACAACCGTCTCAACAAGTTCTTCGTTCTCACGCCACCGTGCACCGGGAGTTTCTGAGATAGCTCGCGTCACATGATCGAGCGCCTTGCGGATCGCATGCCTGCGTGCGGCAACATCCGCCTCGACATAAGCAAAGCGCAGAGCCTCAAGATAGTGGGCCGGAGACGCGATGAGAACAGGCGCCTCCCCGTGCAGGATGCGATGGCCGCGGCTTTGATTGCCGGCGGTATTGCCAGTGTTGATGCCTGCAATTTCAAGCGGAACCACTTCAGAATCGAGCAGTGCAACAAGCCAGCGTATGGGGCGAACGAAGCGCTCCGGCTTGTTGGCGCGCCAGTACATGTTCTTTGCCCAGTAGAGCGATAGCACTTCCTTTGGCAACTCCGCGGTCAGCAGTTCCGCCGTGGCCCGGCCCTTACGCAGTACGGTTGCGCCGACGTATTCGCCCTTGGCGTTAGTAATTTTTTCGAGCGACGTAACTTCAACTCCGGCCTTCCTGGCAAAGGCAGTCGCTGCAGGCGTCGGCTCGCCGTCTTTAAAAGCCACCTTCCACGACGGACCTGTCAATTGCTCCTCGATATTGGGCTGCGACATGGCGAGCCCCTCCACACGCACCGCCAGACGCCGCGGCGTCGAATAAGTCGTAACTTTGCCCTCGGAGGACAACATCCGTTCGCGCGTGAGCAGGTCGGCTACTCGGCGGCCTAACTCAGCCTCGGCTGCGGCGATCATTCTCGCCGGTATCTCTTCGAGGCCTATCTCTATTAAAAACTCAGCCATAACTCGAATATCTTTCTCTGGCCACCAATCGCGCGGCCGCAAATATCTTGGTTCGTTACGCCGCCTGTTGCACCGCGTAGGCTCTGGCTGCGCCCACGGCCAGCGCACGAATACGAGCGATCACGCCGACACGTTCCGTCACCGACACGGCTCCGCGCGCGTCCAGAAGGTTGAAAAGGTGCGAGCACTTCAGCGCTAACTCGTATGCTGCCAGTAATGGAAATCGCCGCTTCTCGACCAATCCTGCGTCTTTATCCTTGAAGAGCGCGCCTGCCTTGTCGAGTAACGACTGAGCTTCTGCTTCGTACAGGCGAAAATGTTCCCATAACTTCTCAACATCGGCTAACTCGAAGTTATAGACCGAAAACTGAACTTCCTCTGCCAGGCGCACGTCTGCATAAGTCGTTGTCGCACCGGTCTCCGGATCGCGCGCCCAGACGATGTCATAGATTGAGTCCACGTCCTGAAGGAACGCCGCGATGCGTTCCAGGCCATAAGTCAGCTCAGCGCAGATCGGATCAAGATCCATGCCGCCACACTGCTGGAAGTAAGTGAACTGAGTTATCTCCAACCCATCGAGCATCACCTGCCAGCCCACGCCCCACGCTCCGCCCGCCGGCCACTCCCAGTTATCTTCTTCAAACTTCAGATCGTGACGGCTCAGGTCGATGCCGATCGCGGCCAGCGACTGCAGGTACAGCTCCTGCACATTGGCCGGCGGCGGCTTCAGAATCAGCTGAAACTGCGTGTGCTTGAAGAGGCGATTGGGATTCTCACCGTAGCGGCCATCGGCGGGGCGCCGCGACGGCTGCGCATATCCGACACGATATGGCTTTGGCCCGAGTACGCGCAGAAACGTCTCCGGCGCCATCGTGCCCGCGCCTACCTCTACGTCGTAAGGTTGCTGCAGAACGCAACCGCGCTCGGCCCAGAATTTCTGCAGGCGGAACAACAACTCCTGAAACGTGAGAGGAACTTGCGAAGCAGAAGCATCGGCGTTCGACGCGCCGTACAAACTCTGAGATGGGGTCACGAAGATTCTCTTTGACTAAGAAGCTACCCCAATTCTACCCGCTCACATCCGGTTTATCGCCTCAGCCGAGCGCAACCGGCGCTCCAGATGCCGTTCCAGGGATTGGAGCGTGAACCTGCGCAGATCCTGCGCGCGGCGCCGAGGCCACAGCTCATCCGCAAACGCGGCAACTGGCTCGCGCAGAATCCGCTGCGCCAGCAGCCAGGAATCCGCGGACAGCAGGGTACCGCTTCCCTGCCGATGCAGAGGACAAAAGAGGCCATCGCTCTCGGGATGAAAACTGGCCTCGCCCGCCACGAAGCGTTCGCCACAAACGGTACAGCAGGCCAGTTCCGGCAGCCAACCCATCAGGCGCGTGATCCAGAGCGAGAAGTAGGTCATCGGCATCCAGGGCTGTTCGACCGTCGTCTGGTCGAGCACCGCAAGCAGCAGGCGAAATACCGTCTCCTGAGGATCGTGTTCAGGCACCGTCTCTTCCAGCGTTTCGGCGTAAAAGCTGAGGACTGCAGCGCGGGCGTAGTCAATGGGCTCGGAAAGGGGGGAACGAAGCAACTCCAGTTGATCGAGACGAACCAGCTCCTGCCGCGGGCGCTCGGCAAAAAATGCCCGGGCCAGAGTCATCGGCTCCAGCGCGCCGCCAAAGCGCTTACGGCTCTTGAGAGCCGCTTTGGCTACCCCTTTGACCTTGCCAAAGTCCCGCGTAAAAAAGCTGACGATAAGATCCGCCTCATTGACCGGCCATGTGCGAAGAATCAGCGCTTCAGAGGCGAAAAGGGCCATCGTGAGACTATCTTCGCACTTTCCCCGAACCGCCCCCGGCAGGCCTTCGATCAAATTCCTTACCTTAAAGTAAGATATAATAATTTTGGAAAGGAATTCCGATGCCGACCGCGACCATGACGTCTAAGGGACAGGTGACCATCCCCATCGAGGTGCGCCGAAAACTCAAGCTCGATGCCGGCGACAAGATCGATTTCTTCGAAGACTCGGAGGGGCGATACGTAATCCAGCCCAAAACCGGCTCGATCATGGAGATGAAGGGCATTCTGCGAAAGATGGGCTACATTCCCGATCACGTGGTCACGATCGAGGAGATGAACCAGGCCGTCCTCGATGCGGTGGCTGAGGACTATCTGCGCTCTGTTGGCGAAACTCAACCCGTCGAGAAGTCATGATTGGCCTCGATACTAACCTTCTTGTTCGGTTCTTCATTTCCGACAATCCCATCCAATTTTCGAAGGTTGAAGCGCTCCTACAATCCCTGACAGAGGACAAGCCCGGCTGGGTGGGACTGGCCGTCATACTCGAATTGTCATGGGTCTTGAACAAAATCTACCGAATCGACAAAGTCGGAATTGAGCAAATTCTGGAAGATCTTCTATCTCGAAAAGAAATCGTGATAGAACAGGCGGAGGTCGTTCGCCATGCACTTCAAATCTATCGCGGAGCAACCGTCGGATTTGCGGACTGTCTCATTTCATCATCCGCACACGCAGCAGGCTGCGTCCGAACCCTAACCTTCGACATCGACGCAGCTAAGACCGCAGGCATGACCCTCATCACCTGAAAACACAAACGCGCGCACCGGATAACCGGCGCGCGCGCTGCGGCTGGCTGAATCTCTACCGTCCGAAATGCGCGGCGTTCTTCTCGGTGTAGCTTGCCCACTTCTCCGGTAGGTCGTCCTGCGCGAAGATCGCTGAGACGGGGCATGCGGGCACACATGCGCCGCAGTCGATGCACTCAACGGGATCGATGAAGAGCTGATCAGCCTCTGCGTGATCGCCCTCGTCCTTCTTGGGGTGAATGCAATCAACAGGGCAGGCATCGACGCAAGCGCTGTCTTTCGTGCCAATACATGGTTCTGCAATAACGTAAGCCATATTTTTACTCTCCGATGAGGTCGTTCTGCTCGCTCATAGTAGCACAACAGGGTTAGCCGTTGGGAGACACAGAACAGCAGCAGCCAATTCTATTTCAACCGCAGTACCAAAGGGCGGGATAACGTCGCCTCGCAGCAGAAAACCTCGCGATGCCGTCAGCTTGCCGATGACTTCGCGGCATCGCGATAAGCCGCATACTCCGCTGGACTCTTCAGCGGAGCCAGATCGCGCCCGGCGAACAGATCCGCAAAAACTCCAAGCAACTCATGGTGAATGAGCTGATTCGACGCAAGCACCTCGCGACTGTCCAGGCGCCGGTAGGACCCATCAAAACCCGTCACCATGCCGCCCGCTTCTTCCACCATCAGGAAACCCGCTGCAGTATCCCATGGGTTCAGATTGAACTCCCAGAAAGCGTCGAGGCGCCCGCATGCTGTGTATGCCAGGTCCAGTGCTGCCGAACCAGCTCTGCGCACTCCATGCGAACGCAATGTGAATTCCTGATAAAAGTGAATGTTCGGATTGTCGTGCCGCTTGCGGCTGGGGAAACCCGTAGCCAGCAGCGCCTCGCCGAGCTCCGGAACCGCCGAAACATGCATCGGCTTTCCATTCAAAGATGCGCCTTTGCCGCGCTCGGCCACGAACATTTCATCGCGCAAAGGATCGTAGATGACCGCGGCGACAACTGGTCCGTCGTGCTCCGGAGCAAGGCCTTGCGGCCGGTGCTCAAGGCCCATCGAAACACAAAAATGCGGAAAGCCGTGAGCGAAATTGGTGGTGCCGTCAAGCGGGTCGATATACCAGCGATACTCTGAATCGAGCCGGTCGCGCGCGCCTTCTTCGCCATAGATGCCGTGAGAGGGAAACGCCGTCAGAAGCGCGTCCTGCAGGTAGGATTCGACGGTGCGATCGGCAACCGTAACCAGGTCGACATCACCTTTGTATTCCGTGACCACGCCCTCGGAAAAGAATTGGCGCAATTTTGCGCCTGCGATGCGGGCGATATCGGTGGCCGCGCTGAGCCCGCTGAAATCCGAAATGTTGTGTGAGCTAACGCCGAACGAGTTCATGACCCACTCTCGGAAGTACTCGCGCTCCGGCTCAAACTGCGGCGATTCAACTCGGTGATGGTGCGGATCTGATGCTTATAGATGAAGAGATTCGGATGCCCGTCGCGCGTGATGCGGATCATTCCGTCGTCAAAATACTCAATCCAGCCAGTGATCGTTTCCCCATCGCGCAACTGGATCTGAACGCTGACCTGGCGGTCGCTCAAGGAACGCAGATACAACGCTTCCTGACCGGTATCACCCGGCGGAGGAGTCCTTGAGCGTCGCAAATGGGAGAGTGAGGGAGGACACATAAGCTAAATTCTAATGGGACGCGGAGGGGTTTCGAATAGTTGTTTCCATTTCGTCCCGCCGAATGGGCGGCAAACGCTGTTAACTTCAACGATTTGGCGGTTGCAAATCGGAGAAATACCCTGTCCTGTAACGAATATCGAAAGCCTCTGCAGCCGCTCGTGGAACGGTCACGTGTATGCGATGGAAGTTCAGGTCGGGCGCTTGCTTCGAGGGATAGTAACCCAGCAGATATTGAGTTCGCAGGTCTTCTGAAACCTGCGCAAATGCCTTGTCGAGACCACCTGCGCTGGCGTAAAAATATTTGCCGCCAGTCTGCTCCGCCAACGTAATGAGCGCGTGCTCTCCACCGGTATCGCGTCCGGCGCTGGCCTCGATGGGAACATCGATGATGCTGTACACCATCACTTCGCCGCGCAGGGCCTGCTCCAGGGCCTGCGCGTAAGTGATGGTGTTCGCGGTATCGCCGCCGTCTGTCACCAGCACCAGCACCTTGCGCCCCTGTTTGGGTGCCAGAGTCTCTGAAGCCAGGTAGATCGCATCGTACATCGCAGTCGCCTGGCCACCTCGCAGACTTGCCAGCCCGCGGTCGATGCGGTTGGGCTGATTGGTGAATGCGACTACCTGCCGCACGTCGTTGGAAAACTCGAGAAGGCTGATCTGATCCTGGCCGCGAATCAGCGCATGAACGAACTTCCGCGCAGCATCCTGCTCCAGCGGCAGATCCTTGTGAACGCTGCCGCTGGTATCGATGGCGAGCACGAGACTGAGCGGAATCGCCGACTGGCGTTCGAAAACCGCAATGCGCTGAGGCTTGCCATCCTCAGTAATCGCGAAATCTTCCTTGGTCAGCCCGCCTACGACTGCCCCCGTTGCGTCAGTGACATTGGTGAATATATTGACGAGCTTCACATTCACTTTGAGAACAGGAATGTTCTCTCCGCCCGCAGGTGGCGCAGGAGCATCCTGCGCTCCGGCCCCCGGCTCCGGACTTTGGGCCACGATCGCCATTCGGAACAGCGCAAAGGACAGCAATACCATCAGCCACAAACGTCGATTCATGACGCAGACTCCCGCGCCGCAAGATTCGTTGTGATACGGCTCTCTGCGATCAGATCCTCTGGGAACGATTCGCCGTCAGCCCAAACCGTACCGTCCGTGAATATCTCTTTCTTCCAGATCGGGACTGTCTTTTTCAGCGTGTCGATGAGCCACCGGCACGCGTCAAATGCCGCGCCGCGATGCGCGGAAGCCACCACGATCAGCACGCTCGTTTCGCCTATCTGCAATTGCCCCAGCCGGTGTACCAGCGTGACTGCCCGCACGCCAAATCGATCCCGTGCCTGCGCAGCAAGCTCAACCATCTGCCGCGAGGCCATCTCTTCGTAAGCTTCGTAATCGAGGTACCGCGTCACGCGGCCGCGTGTGTTATCGCGCACAATGCCCTCGAAGATCGCAACCGCGCCATCGCTGCCGCGCTTCACTTCCTCGATGAGCCGGGCCGAAGGAATCTCATCGCGCGTCAGGTAGGTCAGTATCGGGCCACTCTTCGTCTCCGCTGCCTGACCGGCGCCGCCCGAAACCGGCGGCAGCAGTCCTACCTGGTCGCCTTCGTGCAGAGGCCAGTCGGCCTGCGCATACTCGGCATTTACGCTGACGGCAATGCGGGGAAGCAATCGACCGGTGCCAGGATACCGTTCCAGTTGAGCGGCGACGGCGGTCAGCAGGTCTGCCACCTTTGCCTCGTCGGGAAGTTCCAACGGAGCCGGAGTTAAGTAGTCTTTCAACACTCCGAAAGGGAGCAGATGTACGCGCATGTTCTCCAAAGAATACCCCTCTTTAGACGCGGGAAGAGGAATTCCGTAGCCCGACCGGAGCGCGATGCCCATGAGTTTTACTTACTGCGAGGTTTGCAATAGCCCAGTTCGCAGAAGGCTGCTCAGTGCGGCAGTCCATTCCTCGAGCTCCGCAACCGGGACGCACTCACGGTCGCTGTGGGCACTGCGCATATCCCCCGGCCCGATCACAATCACTTCGTCCGCAATGCGCGCCACACGGCTAGCCTCCGAGCCGAAACTGATGCCGGTTGGCTCGCCCGGCAGCAGACTCGCGAGGCGCAGTTGCAGAGAACCACGAGGAGCAGGAGCGAAACCGGCCTCCACGCGGAGCCCTTCGAGTTTAATTACGGCCTGAGGCGCGACTCGCTGCGCTTCTTCCACTAACGCACGCAATAGCCTCAGCATTCTATCCGGCGACTCGCCCGGAACGGCGCGCCACTCCACGAGGAACGTGCATCGGCCGGGGATAATGTTCTTCGCCGTCCCGCCTTCGATGACGCCTATGTTTAGCGTCGTCCGAGGCGGGTCAAAAAGAAGATCGTTAGCTGCCCCTCCACTGTCCACACTATCCTCGATCTGCCCGATCAGCCGCGCCGCAACCGAGATCGCAGAAACTCCCTGCCGCGGAAACGCCGAATGCGCTTCCCTGCCCTCCACCGTGATTTGAGCCAGACCATAGCCTTTGCCGGCGACGCCCGGCCGCAGCGAAGTCGGTTCACTCACAATCGCCGAACCGATGCGGATGTGGCGAAATTCATCCTTAGCCAGCAACTGCTCCATGCCCTTGCAGCCGATCTCTTCATCGGCGGTGAGAATCAACCCAACTCCCTTCGCAATCGCATCCGGTTCAAGGCTCGAGACCGCAGCCAGAAAGCACGCCAGCGAACCTTTTACGTCGCAGGATCCGCAGCCGTGTAACTGGCCATCGCGCTCCTGCAATGCCAGCGCACCCGGCCAGTTTGCATCGTAGGGCACTGTGTCTGTGTGGCAGACAAATGCGAGATCGATTCTTTCCTCGTCCGGACGAGCGACCAGGTTGGCCTTTTCGACGCCTTGCTGATCCCGGTACGGCAGCAACAGGACGCGCCAGCCACGTGGCTCCAGAAACGCCTCAACCCATCGCAGCAGCGGAAGATTCGAAACCGCCGACGGCGTCGGAATCGCCACCAGTTCCCGCAGAATCTCAGCGGCAGACACAAGTTGACTCAAGGTGTCGCCTCAACGCCCGCTATAAACACCCGGGGCCGCGCCGGAGCAGCCACGTAATACGCGAGTTCGCGATAATCCCAACATTCGTGGATCAGGAAGTCCGCCGCTTTGCCAGCCTCGAGCGATCCCGCTTCATTGCCCAATCCGAGGCTCCACGCCGCGTTGATTGTGGCCGCCACCAACGCTTCTGCCGGAAGCATCCGCATAAAGAGGCAAGCCAGCGACATCGTGAACGGAATCGATGGCGCCGGCGATGAACCGGGGTTGAAGTCTGTCGCGATCACCACCGGCAGCCCCATTTCGATCATCTTGCGCGCAGGCGGATATCGATCGCCTCCGAGACAAAAAACAGACGCAGGCAGCAGTACCGGCTGAACACCCGCAGCCCGCAGGAGCCTCAGCGTGTCGTCGGTCACGGTTTCGAGATGATCGGCAGTAGCTGCGCCCAGTTCTGCTGCCAGCGCCGCGCCGGTTCCGGGTTGGAACTGCTCCGCATGCAGCCGCAGGCTCAGTCCATGGAAGCGAGCAGCCTCCAGTACCTTTCTCGTCTCCGGAACCGTAAAGGCATGCTCATCACAGAAGGCATCGCAGTAACGCGCAAGCCCCAGCGCGGCAACCTCCGGAATCAGCTCGTCAACGATCCATTGCAGGTACTCTTCGCGGCGGTCGGCTAACTCCCTCGGAACCGTATGAGCAGCTAGCAGTGTCGGCACGATGCGTAACGGCCCCTCCTCCGAGAGCCTGTGCAGCACGCGCAGCATCCGCAGCTCCGTTTCGCGGTCGAGCCCGTAGCCTGATTTCGCTTCGAGAGTCGTCGTACCGCCGCGCAGCATCCAGTCGCGATGCTGACGAGCCTGCGCCAACAGCTCTTCCTCAGACGCCTTGCGAGTCAGCGCCACCGTCGATCGAATGCCCCCTCCGGCAGCAGCTATCTCCTGGTAGCTTGCGCCTCCGATGCGCTTTTCAAACTCCGCCGCGCGGTTGCCTGCAAAGACGAGATGCGTGTGCGCATCGACGAATCCCGGCGTGACCAGCCGTCCCTCGGCGTCGATAACTGTAGTGTCCGGCCCGATCTCTTGGCGAAGATCCACAAACCGCCCGGCAGCCCGAATGCGGCCGTTCTCGACCAGTATCGCCGCATCGCTCACCAGCCCCAACTCCCGCATTTCAGGCCCAACACGCGGCCTTGCCGGACCGGCCAAGGTGACCAGCCGACCGATATTTACGACCGCCAGCTTTTTGGACGCAGTTTCTGTGGGCATGCGGCTAATCTCTGCTGCCGGTCTTCAGCATGGGCATGTGGATACCGCGATCTTTCGCAGTCTGTTGCGCGAGGTCGTAGCCGGCATCCGCGTGCCGAACGACCCCCAGACCGGGATCATTGTTCAGCACCCGGCGGATGCGTTTCTGAGCATTCGCCGAGCCATCGGCGACCGTCACCTGCCCGGCATGGAGCGAATATCCCATTCCCACGCCACCACCATGATGAAAGCTGACCCAACTCGCGCCGCTCGCAGTATTGAGTAGTGCATTCAGAATTGGCCAGTCAGCGACAGCATCCGAGCCATCGAGCATGCGTTCCGTCTCGCGATACGGACTGGCCACCGACCCCGTATCGAGGTGATCGCGGCCTATCGCCAGTGGCGCCGAAAGCTCGCCTTTGCGCACTAGGTCGTTCATCGCCTCGCCCATCTGCGCCCGTTCACCGTAGCCGAGCCAGCAGATGCGCGCCGGCAATCCCTGAAACGCGAAACGGTTGCGGGCCAGCCGCATCCAGCGGTTGAGTATCTCGTTATGCGGAAACAACTTCAGCGCGAGATCGTCAGTGCGCGCAATGTCCTTTGGATCCCCAGACAAAGCCACCCACCGGAACGGCCCGTTCCCTTCGCAGAAAAGCGGTCGAATATACTCCGGAACAAAGCCCGGAATATTGAATGCATCCTTGCACCCGGCGTCGGCGGCAAAGCGCCGAATGTTATTGCCGTAATCGAACGCGACCGCGCCGGCACGCTGCAGGTCCAGCATCGCATTTACGTGCACCACCATCGATTCCGTCGAAAGCCGGGTGTATTCGGCAGCATCTCCCGCGCGCAGCGACGCAGCCTGTTCTAGCGTGAACCCGGCCGGGACATATCCATTCAGAGGATCGTGCGCACTGGTTTGGTCGGTGACCACATCCACCACGACGCCTTGCCGGACAATTTCCGGCAGTACCTCGGCGCAATTGCCGACCAGCCCCACGGAGAGCGCACGCCCCTCGCGCCGCGCTGCTTCGCAAAGAGCGAGCGCTTCGTCGAGACTCTCCGTGATGGTGTCGCAATAGCGCGTCTCCACTCGGCGGGCGATACGCGTGCGGTCCACATCGATGGCCAGAACAACGCCATCGTTCATCGTTACGGCCAGCGGCTGGGCGCCGCCCATGCCGCCGACGCCGCCCGTCACCACCAGTCGCCCCTTGAGCGAGCCCCCAAAGTGAATGTCCGCCAGCGACGCGAATGTCTGAAACGTTCCCTGCAGAATGCCCTGCGTACCGATATAGATCCAGCTGCCGGCGGTCATCTGGCCGTACATCATCAGGCCCTTCGCATCCAGTTCGTGGAAGTGCTCCCAATTGGCCCACTTTCCCACCAGGTTGGAGTTCGCGATGATCACCCGTGGCGCCATATCATGCGTCGGAAATACCGCCACTGGCTTGCCCGACTGGATGAGCAGTGTCTCCTCGTCGCCCAGCCGTTCCAGCTCGCGCACAATCGCGTGATAGCACTCCCAGTTGCGCGCTGCCTTGCCGATACCTCCGTAAACGACGAGATCCGACGGCCGCTCCGCCACCTCGGGGTCGAGATTGTTCATCAGGCAGCGCAATGCAGCTTCCTGTTGCCAGCCCTTGCAGCGAAGCTTGGTGCCTCGCGGGGCCCGAATCGTTTCTACCGCGGTCGTCGTCATCCAATTTCTCCCTGGCCTTAAATCCCCGTTAGCCGGAGTATTCCCCGTATTTCGCCTGAACCGAGCGATACCGCGAACGTATCTCCCCGGCGCGCGGGTGCCGTCCATTCTCCAGAATCAACCGGCCCTGCACCGCAACATCGCGAACGGCCGATCTGGCCATCGAAAAGACGGCCTGCGACCGCAGCGATTCAGCGTCTATACCCAGAATCGACAAATCGTTCAGGTCCACAGTGAAAAAATCCGCAGGCTGACCCACTTTAAGGCTGGCCTTCCCGAGGCCGAGCGCAGCGTAGCCATTGGCGCTGGCTGAGGCGAAGAGGAGGCTCTCAATCGGTTGCTCTGAAGACCAGCTCTCTCTTGCCGAAGCATCCAGAATTCCGCGTTGCTGATCACGCAACCGCAGATGGTATTCCATCTGCCGTGCATCCTCCAGAATATCGATCTGCGCCTGGCTATCGCTGCCAAAGGCCACCGGGATACCCAGCCGTGCGGCCACGTCCGCTGGGAAAATGCCGTCGCCGAGATTCCGTTCCGTCGTTGGGCAGGAGCAGATGCTCGCGCCCGATGCCGCAACGGCTTCAAACTCGGCCTCAGTCAGATGAATCGCGTGAACCAGCGTCGTCGCCGACGAGAGAATGCCACTCCGTGCAAGCAAAGAGACCGGCGTAGTCCCGTATTCTGCCACGCACGCCGCATTCTCGCCCATCTGCTCCGAGATATGCATGTGCAGCGGCATTCCCCACAGCGAACGTGCAGCGCCCGCTATCTCCTTCACTTGGTCCAGCGGAACCGCCCGGATGCTATGGGGTGCGGCTCCCACCGTAACGCCATACGCGCTCACATATTTCGTGGCCAGATCGTCCAGGTTACGCAGGTATTCGGCAGGACTCTCATAAAAGCGCCGTTGCCCAGGATGAGGAGTGCGCTCAAAACCTGCGCGAAAATAGGCGCTCCGAAGAAGACAGATGCGCAGACCCACCGACTGCGCTGCTGCAATCACCTGGTGGCTGAGAAGATTCGCATCCGAATAGGCGCTGCCGTCAGGATCGCGATGCAGATAGTGAAACTCACCTACCGCTGTGATTCCAGCGCAGACCATTTCCAGGAAAGTCGCCCGCGCCACATCATAGATTTCCTCCGGAGAAACAAACCCGGCGGCCCTGTACATTTGTTCACGCCACGTCCAGAATGTATCCCCGCCGGCGGAGAGTCCACCGCTCCGGTTCTCTGCTCGGCCGCGAAAGAGCCGCTGAAATGTATGCGAGTGTGCATTCGCCAGCCCAGGCAGCAAAGCCTTACCGGGGAGAGAAACAATCCGCGTCTCCGGCGGAACTGAGTCTCTATCGGCCAGACCCGCGACACAGCCGGCCTCGTCCACCAGGAGCCCGGTGCCGACGTGCGGTTGAGACCCGGCAAGCAATATCTCCGGCAGATACAGGCAAGGTGTGGGCATAGTTCGGCTACACCTTCCATCCTAGCCCCGGTCGCCCAGAACCTAAAGGCGGGAAATCCCCTCCGTCGCGGTTGTAGACGTGGATCCTGATCTCATTGCAGATATCTGTAGCAGAATCCCCGGTAGCTTGGCTCTATGCAACCCATTTTCCCCCGCAGGCTCCAGATGACCAGCTGAACCAGAAAATGCGCGCTCCTTCGCCGGCGCTGCTGGCCTGATGAATATTCGTACTTCCTTTGGTTTCCGATCGGCAACGCGTCCGGTGGTTTCGGGCAGCTCTCCATACACACCGCTCAGAGATGGGAAGCAGCAAACCATCATCGTCATGAGCATCGTAGTGAGGTCCGTCCATACATTCGCTCGCTCCATGTATTGGAGAGACACGCGAAGCTTGTCGGGAATAACCACGGTCTTGTAGAAGTCGACAGGATCATCGACAATCGAGAGAAATCGGGCTTCCTGGCTGTACTTCAACGAAGCCGGATCTGTCAGACCGGGCCTTGCCCGCAGCAGAAGCGAATAGCGCGATCGATACTCCGCTGTAATTTCAGGAATCACAGGCCGAGGCCCGACAAGGCTCATCTCGCCACGGAGAACATTCCAAAGCTGGGGCAGTTCGTCGATCTTCGTGCGCCGCAGCCATCCGCCAAACGGCGTGATCCTGGGATCCGGACCAAGCGTGTAAGCCGGCCCCGGCTCCCCATGAGCCATCGTTCTAAGTTTGAGAATCGCAAAGGACCGGAAATCCCGGCCCATCCGCTGCTGTCGAAAAAGTATCGGCCCCGGAGAGGTAATCCGGATTATTAAGGCCGAAATCAGCAGCACCGGCAGAGAGAAAAACAACAGAATTGCTGAAAGACAAACATCCATACCACGTTTGAACACGGTTCCCCCCGAAACCGAGCAAATGAGGGCAATTCAGGCCAACTACAGCCCTCCCTGCCCCGCCAAAGCGCGCACCGTCCCACAGGCACCTTTGGAGAAAATCCGCACGGAATCAGCACTCCAGAAGATGGAACCAAAGGACGCTTCCATCCCTGAAACTGCCACAATCCAAGCGACTTCTCACCATCGGTGAGACCCGTTGTCAGCCAATGCGCTGGCTTGCCTCGTATGAATATGAATCAGTGATGCCAGAAGACACTGGAGCACTTTGGCGTGTCAAGAAACATTAGGGATTCTTAGAAACTTTTTGTGACTAAAGTTCCATTTGTCCCAAAACGGGACAAATCGCTTTTCTTCTTTTATCCGATTCGTGTTTTTAGGAAATATGTCGGAGGCCGGACCGAAAACAAGACAAGAATAATGATAACTAAATGACTTCCGTAACCATTCTAGAAATAAAGCAATGCCGGGGACGAAGCCACTCGTCCCCGGCACGCCTGGTGATTATTACTTAATTTTGAGGTAGATGATAACCAGCGTGAACAGAGTCAGGGACTCGATGAACGCCAGGCCGAGCATCAGGAAGACGAAAATTCCGGGACGCGCTCCGGGGTTCCGCGCCAATGCCTCCACGGCGCTCGCGGTTGCTTTGCCTTGGCCAAGTCCGCAAAGGCCGGCGGCAAGCGCAAGGCCGAGACCAACGCCGATCGGCGCCAGGTCGACGGCTCCGCCGCCCGTCTGAGCAAACGCCGGAACGGCGAAGCAAAGCACCGACAGCATCATCAAAATGGATTGAAGCTTCTTCATGGTTTCTCCTGCTTCACAGGTATTGATCCTCAGTGGGTGGTTGAGGCTCACCAAGCTGGCCCCCTCACGCTGCGAATCGTCCGTTAGTCCAGAGCAGAAGCGCTCTCCGGCGGAAGCTTTGTCTCTAGTGATCGTGTGAAACAGCGACCGAAAGGTAGATCGTGACCAGCAGCATAAATACAAAGGCCTGGACCACCGACACCAGCAAATGAAGGCCGAGAAAAATGATGGGAACGCCCACCGGGACCAGAGAGAAAAACACCAGCGTGACCAGCGCGCCCGCAAACATGTTGGCATAAAGACGAACCGAGAGCGACATGATACGCGCAAAGTGCGAAACGATTTCGATCGGGAACATAAGCCACGCAAGCCACCAGACCGGGCCTGCAAAATGCTTCAGGTAACCGACGACTCCCTGCTCCTTAAAACCGTAGAAGTTGTAGTAAACAAACGTCGCGAGGGCCAACCCAAGCGTCACCACTTCGAGGTCGGTTGGCGAATGCAACCCGGGAATCAAGCCGATAAGATTGCAGCTGAGGATGAAGACGAAAATAACGGTGATAAAGCTCTGAAAACGCTGATAACCGTGCCCAATGATCTGTTCGGCCTGGCCGCCCACGAACTCATGAAGCATCTCGGCAAACTGCTGTACCGGAGCGGGCTTTTCAACGCTCAGCGTGAGCCGCACCACAATGAAAAAGGCCAGCAGCAGCGCGCCAATAACCAGCTCCAGCGCAAAAGGGTCGGTGATCGGGGCGGCGGGGTTAGCAGGGTGCACTCCGACGGCGTTCAGCAAAGCATCTAAAGGCCCTGCGAAAACGTGGTTCAACACCCGCGTAACTACAAGCGATTCAGCCATCTCTCTCAATTCTCTTGGGTTTCGAAGTTATCTTCCAGGCTATCCGCGGAGTACGCGCATCGACTCCCAGACAAGTCCCGTAAGGCCCAGACCCAGACCGCAAAGCAACGCGATCGGCGACCCGTGGAGACATTTCAGGCTAACATAAATGACCACCGCAAACAGAATCAGCCGTACCAGAAACAGGAATACTACCGTCCCTGTTCTCAATCCCGAAGAAGCGTCGGCCGTCTGCCCCTCCATGCGCGAGCTGAATACCCGAATCAACCTTCCCCACTCGTAGATGCTTCCCACCGAAAGCGCCCCACCCACAGCGAAGAGCGCCGCGGTCTGCCAGCCCATCGCGAACCACAAAATAAGAGCGACGGCCACGCCGAGGATCACGGTGATCCGGACGGCGCGTTTGAGCAGCGCGGTCAGATCGGCAAACGTAAAATCGACGATCGGATGGATTGGTTGCGTCGGCGAACCGGAGACCGAAGCAGGTTCCGATGCAGGCTGCGGTCCTTCGTGCTCGTCGGTACTCACTTGCGCTTCCCCGGAGACATCGAGTTCATCGTCGCGATTGCAGTCCGGATCACGCTGACCATTCCCGCGATAATGCCGAAGATCAGGCCGGAGATCGCCGCCCAGGCGGTGTGGAAATGGTGGTCGATCAGCCAGCCCGCGCCCCACCCCAGCAGCATCGCGCAGGGCAGCACAAAGGCGATCTGCATCAGTTTCTCAGCCTGTACCAGGCTCCCGAGATTCGAAGACTTCTTGCTGTCTTCGTCGGGCTTCGGAATGGGATCGTGAAATGGCATCCAAAGTGGTTATACACAATCGCAGTTCGCCCATGCGAATCTGCCTTGCTTGCCAAGCGGATCACGAAAGCGAACAACGCTATACTGACCGTTGGGCTGAAGGAATGGGTCCGCGAAGGAAGCACCGTGTTCGATTCCGAATTTGAGCGCAACCTGTTTGCATTGCGCCAGGAGAAACTGAAAGCCATTGAGGCTCTCGGCCAGCAGGCCTACCCCAACCGCTTCCCTGCGGAACAGGATCAGGAAGCAACCACCATTGCCGCCATTCGCACCACTTGGGGCGAGACGCCCGCCGAGGCCCTCAACGACCTGCCCGACGCCGAGCGCCCGCGCGTCGCCGTTGCGGGACGTATCATTACCATCCGTCAGCAGGGCAAGGCAGGCTTCGCCACACTGCAACAGGGCGGCCTTCGTCTCCAGATCTACGTGCGCCTCGACGCCGTTGGCGAGAAGGCCTTCGCCCTCTACAAGCTGCTCGACATGGGCGACCACATCGGAACGACTGGCTATCTCTTCCGCACCCGCACCGGTGAACTCACCGTGCACGTCGAGACACTCAGCTTCCTCGCAAAAGCAATGCTGGCGCTGCCCGAGAAGTACCACGGTCTCGCCGACGTTGAGCTCCGCTACCGTCAGCGCTACGTCGATCTCTTCGCCAACCTCGATGCGCGCGAAGTCTTCGTCAAGCGGGCAAAAATCCTCCGCGCCGTGCGCCAGTTCTTCGACGCGCGCGGCTATCTCGAAGTCGAAACACCGATGATGCAGCCCATCGCCGGAGGCGCGGCGGCGCGACCCTTCACCACGCATCACAACGCACTCGACCTCGATCTCTACCTTCGCATCGCGCCCGAACTATATCTGAAGCGCCTGGTAGTCGGCGGACTCGACCGCGTCTACGAGATCAATCGCAACTTCCGCAACGAAGGCGTGAGCACGCAGCACAACCCCGAGTTCACCATGCTCGAGTTCTACCAGGCCTACGCGAACTATCACGACCTGATGCAGCTCACGCAGGAGTTGATCGCATTCGTAGCACAGGAAGTCAATGGCACTACGATCCTGCCATCCGGAGAAAAGGATGAAGATGGGGTACCTATTCCAAGGCTTGATTCATTCGGAAATGCTATTGATTTAGGGGTGTGGCAACAGCTCACAATGACTAAGGCCATCAGCCAATACTGGCCGAGAGGCGCTGGAGACCCACCTAATTCCATTGAATTTTCGAGCTTTCCGCATCTTCTGGGAAAAGCCAAGGTTGCCATTGCACATCTTCAAACGGAGCTAGATGCTCTAGATTGGCGGCTTCGCCACTCGGATCTACAACGTATCGCTCTGAGCGTGTCGAAGACTAGATTACTGTTGGCCAAAGCCGAATTCGAGAAAGTCAGGAATGCGGGTCGAGCCGTCTATTCCCTTTTCGAACAGATCGTCGAACCCAACATTGAACAGCCGACAATTATCTACGACTACCCCACCGAAGTCTCGCCGCTCTCCAAGGCCAAGCCCGAAGACTCAGCCCACGTCGAACGCTTCGAGTTCTTCATCGGCGGCTTCGAAGTCGGCAATGCCTTCAGTGAGCTCAACGACCCCGTCGAGCAGGAAAAACGCTTCCGCGCACAGCTCGACCAGCGCGCCGCCGGCGACGACGAAGCCCATCAGATGGACGAGGATTACGTCCGCGCTCTCGCCTACGGCCTGCCCCCAACCGGCGGCGAAGGCATCGGCATCGACCGCCTCACCATGCTCCTGACCGGCTCAAAATCTATCCGCGACGTCATCCTCTTCCCCCTCATGCGCCCGGAAAAGAGCGCAGCCGATACAGAGCCTACGGAATGAAAGCCAGCAACAATTCCAGATTCAGTGAAGGGGACGGGCTTCAGTGAAGGGTACGGGCTTTAGCCCGTACATAAGACCAAGCAGAATCAAGGGGCTTTAGCCCCTGAGGGCGGGCATTGAAAATCCTCTTCGTAGGCGACATCTTCGGCAGTGCCGGACGTCGCATCGTTCGCGAGCATCTCGGCCACGTGCGCGAGAGCCATGCCGTCGACCTCACCGTCATCAACGGTGAAAACGCCGCAGGCGGCTTCGGCATCACTCCGGCGCTGGCAGAAGACGTCTTCGACCTCGGCGCCGACGTGATCACCACCGGCAACCACGTCTGGGATAAACGTGAGCTGATCGACTACATGAAGTCCGTCCCCGCAGACAGTCACGCGCGGGCGCGGCGGATTCTGCGCCCGGCCAATCTGCAAAAGGATCTGCCCGGCTACGGAGTCTACCAGGGCACACTCGCCGGCGGCCCTAACGTAGGCCTTCCCTACGCCGTGGTCAACCTTATGGGCCGGGTCTTCATGAATGGCACCAACGACCCTTTCCACGCCGCCAACGACATCATCAATGGCATTCGGGCGAAGGTGATTCTGGTCGATTTCCACGCCGAAGCTACCAGCGAAAAAGTCGCGATGGGCTGGCATCTCGACGGGCGCGTGACCGCCGTGCTCGGCACCCATACACACATCCCTACCGCAGACGAACGCGTGCTGCCCGGCGGCACCGCCTACCAAACCGACGTAGGCATGAGCGGACCATACGACAGCGTCATCGGCGTGGAAAAGGACCTCGTCCTCAATCGCTTCCTGACCGGCATGCCCGGAAAATTCGAAGCGGCCACAGGAAACCCGAAGATGTGCGCGGTGCTGATCGACTGCGACCCCGCCACCGGCAGAGCACACCGCATCCAGCGCTTGATGCTGGGAGAGTAGGAGTGTCATGGAATACAACATCGAGAACACAATTGCCCTGCTCTCTCGCACCCCGGCAGCGCTCGACGCCCTCCTGCGCGGCCTTTCCGAAGAGTGGACACTCCGCGATGAAGGCGAAAAGACCTGGACCGTCCGCGATGTCATCGCCCACCTGATTCATTGCGAGCGCAATAACTGGATGCCGCGCGTAAAGTGGCTCCTCCAGTTTGGTGAGAGCCGGAGCTTCGAACCCTTCCGACGTGAGTCACATCGCGAGGAGCCCCTGGACTTGCTCCTGGACGAATTTGCTAGCCTGCGAACGCAAAGCTTGAGCGAACTTCGCGGCCTCGATCTGACCCCGGAGCAGCTGGCCCTCCGCGGCGCCCATCCGGCCTTCGGCCCGGTCACCCTGTCACAGCAGCTCGCCACCTGGGCGACCCATGACATGACCCACCTGCATCAGATATCGCGGATCATGGCCCATCAATACCGCGAAGCGGTCGGCTCGTGGAGCCAATACCTTGGCGTGTTGCAGTGCAGCGGCCACAGCGCGCTTTAGCCGCCAGTCTCGCAGACGCAGAAAAGCCCGGCCGGGCCGGGCTTCTTCCTTTTTCAGATCTTAACTATCACTTAAAGCTTTTCGTAGAAGTCACACGCAGAACAGGAGATATACACTCCGCCCGGAATGCCTCGCTCACGGTCTTTCACCCGCTTTACGATGCGGGTGGGTTTGTTGCACTTGGGACAGTCGGTTGACTTCGACGTGTCCATCGCTTTCTTGCGGTCGCCTGTTTTTGCAATTTTGGCCATGGATCCTGATTTCTCTCCTTGAAGATTGTCTCGGCACACACGCGAAAATCAATTCGCGCGGCTTCAACGTCGCGGCCAGAGTTCCCACCGGGATTCGCCATCCGGCCACGCCGGAATCATGCCCCGCTTCTGGGTCAAATTCAAGGTCAGCTTCAATTCGTGGTGGAATTGCACTACCCGGAAGGAACGATCGACTCGCTCATTCAAGTTTACACCAGCCTTGAAAAACTCGAATCCAACCGGGCAGCATGAACCTAGAAACGCGTCGGCTGCGGCTTTCCCGAGTAGAAGTTTTCCGATGGCGGCGTCGGCTTAGGCGGAACAGTCTGCTGCTTGTCGTCAGGAGCCTTCTCGGGATCAGCCTTGTCCGGGTTTTCCGGATCCTGGGGCTTTGCGGAATCCGGTGCTGGTTGCTGTGACTTTTCAGGATGAGCGTCCGTCGTTCGCGCCGGGGCGTTCGTCGTGTCCTTCGGGAAAATCACCGGCTTCATCGGTCCCTCGCGGGACTGTCCCTGCGTGGCGGGATCGTCGATGGGCAGTTTCTCCCCAGGAGCGCGCAGCGTCGGCGGAGCCACCGGAGCATGCGTATCGACATCGGGATGCGCATCGCCAAGCTGAATCGTATGCGTATCGCGCGCTGCCGTCTGCACCACCGGCTTGCCGTCGGTAGTCATCAGCCCCGCCACCTCATCCTTGGTAAAGATCTCCAGCGGCTGTCCCAGTTTGGCTACCTCCACCCGAATAACGCGATTGCCGTTGACGCGCACAAAGTTCACGTCCTGCGGCGGATGCCCGTAAATCCACTCCTCGAAGGGCATCTGTCCCTCGACTTCGCGCGATTTCGCTTCCGGCTGGCCAAGAGCAAACAGCACCATGTCGGTACTCATACCAACCAACACGTGATGATTCAGAATGGCTTCTTTAAGTACCGGAGGCAGCGTGTCCGTATAGGCCTGCACCGGCGTCTTCACATCAAACGAAATCAGCGGAGCGAGCAGGGCTTTCACCTGCTCCGGAGTTACCTCCGGGACATACTTCGCGAAAGTAAGAGTGATTCGTGAGCCTGTAGGCTGCTGACCGTCGTCCTGCGTTATCGGCGCAGTGTTTCCGCCCATGCCGATCTGGACGTGGCGCATGAACTCATGCTTGTGGTCCGGCCCGCCGTTGATATCGAAGACCATTTTGTTCTTGTCGATTTTGATATTCGACAGGATAACGCGGTCACCGGGTTTGACCGAGAGTCCCTGCTCGGTAACCATACTGAGATATTCTTCACCGGCCGGGGAAAGCTTGCCGTTCGCAGTCAGCGCGAGCCCCTTCTTGCCGCGCGGCAGAGGGCGCATCGCAAATCCCTGCTCCGCAACCAGAATACGCAGAATCGTCTGATGGCCGCGGGCGTCGATCGGCTGATCGGGCAGGTTTACGGCTGTAGGTTGAATCTGGGAATACCGACGGTCAATGGTAGGCCCCATCGATGACTTTGAAACCGTAATGGCCTGGCCGCTGGCCACATACGCCGATCCGAGCATCGAGGCGAGCGCAATCGCACACCCGCCAATTAACTGCAGACTGCCGGAAACCGAATCGCCGCGATCGGGAAAAAATCGTAACCACGTCATACGGGCCTCCTCGCAAGACCTTTGCCGTAGGAACGCTGCATCGAGAGCGCGCGAGTTACGATACGCTGCAGCTTTTTAGTCTCAACCGCCGGCAGGTGGAGCGTTCTATCGCTCCTTCTTGAGCCAAAGGTTAGCTCCAACCGCGTTACATTAGCAAGTACCTGCGCAGCCACATTCGATGGGGGCAAAACGAATGTGCCGATTTGGACCGTGTGGCGACTTGGAGACGAGCGATAACCATCGCCCGATCGCGTGAGAACGGCTTCAGTCGCGAGGGCCGTCGAGATCAGACGCAAGCGGCAACGGAGCTGTCGAAGAAGCCGGCAATATCTGCACAAGCGGCTTGACCTCAGGCGCATCCGGACGAGTTGCAGCCTCATGCTGACGGCGCGCAGCTTCGTCGAGATCAACGGCAATTCCCCCCGGCACCAGGACCGGCGCATTGTAGCGAAAGCTCATATCGCGCGTGGCCCGGTAGAGAAGCGGCATCGCCAGCAACATTGCCGCAAAAGCAACCCAGCTCCCATCCAGGCCAAATCCCCGCCCGGTCAACCACAGCGGAGCCATGGGTTCACCCTGAATAACCGGCGAATGGCTGCTGATTCCGTTAACCGGCAGGCCAAAAAGCAGCGCCCGAGAAGCGAGCCAGCCAAAGTGCAGTCCCCACGGAAGCCACAGCGCCCGGGTGCGCAGATAGGCCAGCGACAACAGCAAGCCGAACGCGACGTTGACTGCCATACTTGCGCGGCCCGCTCCCGGCAGCCATGCATACAGAATTCCGTACAGCACCGCCATCATCAGCGATGCGGGCAGCTCCCCAATCGCCAGAATCGCGCATTGGAAGGGATATCCACGAAACGCAATCTCCAGCGCAAGTGTGCCAAGGAGAAAGAAGCCGGCGTCAACCGCCAGCCATCCAAGAGAACCAGCGTTGAATGAAACATGCACCGCGAGGCCGCCCAATATCACGATCGGCAGCACACAGAAGACGGCTATGGCCCAGCCCATTGCCACTCCGAGGCCTGTCTCACTCAGCCATTCCGAAAAGCTCGACCGCAGGCGAAGACCTTGTGCACTGATCGGCCTCAATTGGCCGTCCAGCACAAAGCCAAAGCTGGCATAGCCCAGCAACAACAAAAAGACCAGCATCGCCTGCTCGGCAAAGGGCGTCCAGTCGTCCGAAACCAATCCGGAAGCCGCGTGGGCGGCCATCGCTCTCGCCAGAAAGAAGTAAAGAGCGGCCAGAAGAAATCGCGCAAAAGCACGAAGTCCCCGGGGCGGGCGCGGATTGGCGGCCGTCGTGCTGACCGGCGAGGCGCTCAAAGCGCCACTTCCAGTGAAAACTTGTGAGGTGGCGAACTCATCGTTACTTAGACTTCCGTGTAGAACTGCGCGATATTCCGGAACTTCGTCTTTCGCTCGCCCAGCCGCTGCTCGGTGGACAGCGACTTGAGCTGTTCCAGGTGCAGCAGTAGGCTGGAATCCAGAAGCGCGGCGGCCGCTTCGTGATCGTCCTGCGCACCCCCCGGTGGTTCGGGAACGATATCGTCGACGCAACCCAGTTCTTTTACCTCTTGCGCGGTGATGCGCATCGCTTCCGCGGCGCGCTCCTTGTGGCCGGCATCGCGCCACATGATGGCGGCGCAGGCCTCTGGGGTAATGACAAAATACAGAGCGTTTTCGAGGATCAGCACCCTGTCCGCAACAGCCAGCGCCAGCGCTCCGCCCGATCCGCCCTCGCCAGAGATCACAGCGATGGTCGGCACACGAAGCTTGGCCATCTCGATCAGGTTGCGTGCAATCGCCTCGGCCTGTCCCCGTTCCTCCGCGCCAAGGCCCGGAAAAGCTCCGGGCAGATCAATGAACGCAATCACAGGACGCCCGAACTTCTCGGCAATCTTCATCGCCCGCAAAGCCTTGCGATATCCCTCGGGATTAGGCATGCCGAAGTTGCGCCGCACGCGCTCCTTGGTACTGCCACCCTTGCGATTGCCGATCACCAGCACTTCGTGCCCATGGAACCGCGCCATTCCACAGGCGATCGCTTCGTCATCGCCGAAGGCGCGATCGCCGTGGATCTCGCTGAAGTCGGTAAAGATCCGCTCGATAAAGTCCATGGGATAGGGACGCTTTGGATGTCGCGCCCGCTCTACTTTAACCCACGCCGCGGACACGGCCCGCATCTCAGAAGAATTACCGGCACTGCCCGGCGTGCTTTGCAACGATTCGCTCATGAAGGGTCAGGAACACCTCCGGGCCCAACCGCAACCCGGTCCTAACGATTCTACGGTCCAGGGCTCAAAGCTACAAATACGCGGCATGGCAGGCTCGCCCGTTCACCGCAAAACAGCCGCGTCGAGAACGGCATCGATACGCGCCAGAGCCTCTTCCGGAAGCGCAATGCCCGAGCCAGAAACGCTGTCTCCTAGTTGTTCCGGGCGAGACGCTCCAACGATTGCAGATGAGACTTCCACTCGCCGCAATACCCATGCCAGTGCTAGTTGCGTCATGGTCAGGCCCAGGTCGGCGGCGATGGGATTCAGTTGCTCGACCGCCGCAAGCAGAAAATCGCTGCGAAACTTACGCCCCAGGGTCTCCATGGTGAAGTTTGTCTTCGGATTCGCCGCGCGGCTGTCTGCAGGCGGTGGCTGGCCCGGCTTGTACTTGCCCGTAAGCACTCCCTGCGCCAGCGGCCCGTAGACTATGTTGCCAAGGCCATGCTCGCAGCATGCGTCAAAGACGGCAGCCTCAGGCTTGCGCCACAGCAGCGAGTACTGCGGCTGGCTGCTGGTCATGGGAGTCCAGTGGTTGGCGGTGGTAAGATCAGATGCCGCGATAATCTTCTCCACCGGCCACTCGCTAAGGCCAATCGACCGCACCTTTCCCGACTTCACCGTCCGGTCCAGCGCTTCGAGCGTCTCTTCCAGCGGAGTTTCCTTGTCGTATCGATGGCATTGGTAGAGATCGATGTAGTCCGTCCCAAGCCGTTCGAGCGAACGGTCAAGCTGCATGACAATCTGCGCCGCTGAGAGACCACGATCCGGCTCATCGCCGACAGGATTGAAAACCTTCGTTGCAATCAGGTACTGATCCCGCGAACGACCCGACATGCGCAGAGCCTCGCCAAGAACGCGTTCAGCCCCGCCCGCGCCATACATGTTTGCCGTATCGAAGAGAGTTATGCCGTGATCGAGCGCGGCGTGCACGCAGGCCGTGGCCCGCGTCCGCTCGACCGAAGCGCCGACAGTGAGCCAGGTGCCGAAGCTGATTTCAGAAACAGTGAGCGAGCCTTTGCCAAGGGGACGATAGCGCATACTCAGAGTCTATCCGCGTTTCCTGCAGAAGCAGAAGATGCGAACCTCCACGAACGGGCTACTGCAATTTATCGTCGAAAGCGGCGAGCATCACAGCGATGTCTACGCAGAAATCATTCGCTCAAAGTCGCTGCAGTTTGCTATCGTTTGCTACCTATACCTCTATGACGAAACCACAAACGAATCTCGTAATCCGTCGGGCAGTGCCCGAAGATGGCCCCGTCTGCGGTCAGATTTGCTATGACGCATTCTCCACGATTAATCTCGCGCACGGTTTTCCGTGCGACTTTCCCGGACCGGAAGTCCCTGTTGGCTTGCTCTCTATGATGTTTTCCACGCCAGGCCTCTATTGCGTGGTGGCCGAAAGCGAAGGCCGAATCGTCGGAAGCAACTGTCTTGATGAGCGTGCCGCAATTGGGGGTGTCGGGCCAATCACCATCGACCCGAGTGCACAAAGCAGCGGCATTGGCCGCAAGCTCATGCAAGCCGTAATCGATCGAGCGAACGAACAAGGAGCCGCCGGACTCCGGTTAGTACAAGCTGCCTTTCACAACCGTTCGCTCTCACTGTACGCAAGCATCGGTTTCGACGTCCGGGAGCCTCTTTCCTGCATGCAGGGACGAACATTGCAGCGAAGTGTTCCCGGATGTAACGTGCGGTCGGCCCAATCTGCCGACGTGGATGCATGTAACGCTTTATCTCATCGAGTTCACGGATTCGATCGACGCACCGATTTGCAGAAGACTATCCAGGCAGGCACCGCCAGGGTTGTGGAGCGCGAAGGCCGCATCACCGGATATGCCACCGGCCTTTCCTTCTTCGGCCACGCGACAGCCGAAACGAATCTCGACTTGCAGGCCCTGATAGCGTCCGCGGAATCCTTTGGCGGCCCCGGCATCCTGGTTCCTTCGAGGAACAGCGCCCTCTTCCGCTGGTGCCTATCAAACGGTCTGCGGGTCGTTCAGCCCATGACGTTGATGAGCATGGGGCTCTATAACGATCCCTCCGGCGCGTGGCTGCCCTCGATCTTGTTTTGAACCCGTTACCGAATGCCCTGCATCACTTAGTGGACAGAAAGTTATCCAACGCGGTAATGCTATCCGGCTTTACATCCGAATCAAGTTGATAAGGAACTTTCGCTTCGCGGAAATTGTTGCCGATCAGGTGAACGTCATGTGTATCTGCCCCGGCAAACTTCAGGAATACATTCGTGCCGTGCAAGGCTTCCATATTTTGCAACGTAACATTTGAAACACGTCTCAAAACGACAGCAGGAGTATCGCGTTCGGGCCATCCGGCACTCCCGGCAAACCCATCGACTTGCAACCGATTAACATCCTGCAGAGAGAGGGCGCTCTCCCACTTGCCGTACGCAGGCTTCTCCCAGTTCACTTCAATATTTCGGAGTTTGAGGTTCTTTATCCAGCGAAAATCGATAGCATGCACGGTTGTGTCGTACGCAGAATCAGGATTGCTCGAGATAAAGAACTTGATGTTTTCAAAACTAACTCCGTCAAGCCAGCTCTCCGGATGGCCATAGATCGTCGAGGCTCCCTGGCAATGCACAATGACATCGTGAATGATCACGTTGTGAATTGAGCCCGGACCAGGTTCGCCCGCTTTGCGAGGCTCCTCGTTCCACTCACTCGTCCGCTTGATTTCAAAGTTGAACGCGTTGCCATCTCCGGCCCAGAACCAATCGAAGCGATGCAGGTCCATGGTGATATTGGATAAGACAACGTTGCTGATATCGCCGCCAGTAGCTATCTGAAGTGTGAGACCACGGTTACTGTTGAAGATGGCGCAATTATCGATAAGTATGTCGCGAATCACCAGGCTATTGCCTTCGCTGAACTTGATTGCGGCAGATGCAGAGGAAAGGCGGCAATTGGTTACCGTGATGTGTTCGCAGGGAGAGGCTGGCCCCCACTCTGGAATACCGCATACAAACACGATGCAATCGTCGCCAGTTTCAATCGTGCTGTTTGAGATGCTTACGTCCTTACAGTCAACCAGGTCGATGCCGTCAGCCCATACCGCTTCCTTCAGACTTGTATACATATAGATCTTGTCGATAACAACTCGAGAGCAGTCGTAGAGTGCAAATGTCCAACTGGGTGATTGAACAAAAGAAACTCCGGTAACACTCACATTCTTGCAACGCCCCAGCCATAACAAGTGAGGATAGACGGTGCGATCAGGATGGCCTACAGGATAAGAACGCATCTGTGACTTGCCCGAAGCAACGATCAGCTTCTTGTGCAGGAAGGACCGCTCGATGGTGTCAGGCGCCCAAAAATACTTGGCTTGGCCGTCGATCGTGCCTCGACCTTCGATCGCGATGTCTTCTAGATCTTCGCCGAAGAACAACGCATCTTTTGACTTGACCTTCTGCTTATCAAACGCCGCAGGATCCTCCGACGCGAAAAGCGTAGCTCCGGATTCGAGGTATATATTCACATGACTGCGAAGGTTGATTGTTCCGGAAGTGTAGCTGCCAGGAGGCAGATATACTAGCCCGCCCCCGTTCGCGGCCGCCGCGTCGATTGCCTTCTTAATCGCAGGCCCCGCATCATCGGGTTTCTTTCCAGTCGCTCCATAGTCCCTGATATTAAAGACAGTGAGCATATGGAATGTAGACTGGCTGCCGGCATAGAGGATGGTAGAACGTGCGACAAACAGCAGAAGCAGAATCGCGGCCCAGAGATATTTTTGTAAACTTACCCTTCGCATCGAACAGCCGTCCTTTCAACTCGCACTTAAGTAGGTTTCAGAGCGAAAAGATTGCTCAGGCAATTCAGTAGTTAGAGCACTTCACAACTACCGTTGCAGGCATAAGCCCTTCCGATTTGGCCAGCAGAGTAATCGCTCCCTCATGTCCCAGTGAACGCAAAATTACCAGGCACCTCCCGCGAAACGTTCTGCACTTAGGCTCGCGAAAGCTGGCTACATCTTTAGGATTGGCATTCCCGACAGCAGCTAACTCTCCGGCGCCATCGACATGGAAATCGATTTTTCTAACGATGTCAGGGATCGGTGCGCCCGCGGCATCTGCTATCTGTACAGTGATAAAAGCAACATCACCACGACTCGCACGAATTGTCTTGCGATCTGCGGACAGTAAGAGCCGCGACGGTTTCGATACTGTTTTCAACACCTGCGATGCGATTTGCTGGCCGCCCTTGTAAGCGCTCGCACGCAATTCACCCGCCGCGTACGGCACATCAAACTGAGCGATCAGCTTGGCCGATTCCGGCACTTGTTTGGAGCCGACCTCGACTCCGTTCAGGATGAGTTTGACCTGATCTCCTGAGGTGTATATGCGAACCTTCAATGGCAAGCCTTCGTAACCCGCCCAAGTCCAGCTGCGAAGCTCGTCAATCCATCCCCAGTTAGCAAGCTCCTCTGTCCTCCCTCGCGGAAGTGGACGCTGAACTGCTATCTCAAGATGGCTTTGTCCCCAGAGTACATCGCGATAGTAAGATTGCGGCTTCTTATCTCCTATGACATCGATATCTCCACAGTATGAGTTAAACCATGGGTACTGCTGGCGCCACCATCCGGGCGTTTGCGAAAGAATCGAATGGCCAATCGCAGATTCACCAAGGTAGTCGATCGCGGTCCAGACGAAATCTCCAAGCACATAGCTCAGCCGTTCTGCGCTGCGCCAGCTATCATATGCCTCGATGGGAAACGACTCTGTGCCCATCAAGACGCGATCCGGAAATCGTTTGTGATCTATCTCATACTGCTGCCACTGGTAGTTATATCCTCCAACGTCCAGATGCAGAAACGCGGGATCGTTGGCTTGCCACTCGGGTAGGTTATGGTCGTACGGACCCGGAACCGCCATGGTGACTGGCCGTACCGGATCGACGCTCTTCACTACATCGCGAAGTTGCTTGGCAATCGCTACGCCTTTCGGATCGCGACGGCCATCGATCTCATTGCCGATGCTCCAGAAGAGAATGCTTGGATGATTTCTATCCCGCATCAACATGCCCTTTAGATCCCGTTCCCACCACTCATCGAAGTAGACATGATAATCGTCAACGTTCTTGCCGATGTTCCAGCAATCGAACGCTTCATCAATCACCATCATCCCAAGCCGGTCACAGGCGTCGAGAAAGGCTGGGGAGGGCGGATTATGGCTGGTTCGAATCGCGTTAAACCCATTCGCCTTCAATATCTCAACACGTCGCTCCTCTGCGCGGTCAAACGCGGCCGATCCAAGAAAGCCGTTGTCGTGATGCACGCACCCGCCCTTGAGCTTTACTGGCTCTCCATTGACACGCAGACCATGCTCTATGTCAACTTCAATACTACGAATGCCAAATGATGTCGCACAATGGTCGGCTGCCTTTCCCGCCACGATAATCTCGGCTTCGGCTCGATATAAGTGCGGTGTTGCAAACGACCACAACTGTGCTGCGTGGACGTCAAAGGCTTGAGAAACAACAGCCAGACTAGAGGGTTGCAGATTAAGCGATCTCTCCGAAGTTCCGGCAACTTCACCACTCGGCGCAATAATCCGGGTACGAACGCTGGCGTCTTGTGGCACACTGCTTCGGTTCTCGACCGTAATGGACACTTCAACGTTGGAGAACTCTCGCGTAACTTTGGGAGTGGTCATCCCGAGGCCCCATAGCGGTATTCGTACATTTCCTGTCAGCGTCAGCCAGACATGACGGTATATTCCGGACCCGGAGTACCATCGGCTGTTTGCTCCTTCATTGCGCACTCGGACAGCTACGACATTTTCGTTGGCCGTGTTTAGAAATGGCGTCAGATCGTATGCAAACGGGGTATAGCCATAGGGGTGGCTGCCAAGAGAGTGGCCGTTGATCCACACCTCGGAGTTCATATAAATTCCGTCGAACCGAATCTCAGCTTGCGTATGCTGCTCCGTGAGGACAAGCCGGAAACGCTTGCGATACCAGCCAGTACCGCCAACCACCCAGCCCGTAGCCTCCTGACCAGCACTCAACGCCACATCAAATGGGCCGATCCTCGTTGGAGTATTCCCACCGACCCAGACGGTACCTTCGCCCTTCGCTTCAGAAGCCGGCGCAAGGTCTTCAATGCTCCAGTCGTGAGGTAAGTCCAGCCGGCGCCACTTAGAGTCATCAAAGCCCGGGCGCTCCGCGCCAGATACATCGCCACAGAAGAAATTCCATCCCAAATCAAACAGCTGCTCTCGCGTAATTGTTGAGGCTGGCCCTGATACGGCGGTCCGCGAACCATCGGAGCGAGACCGACCTTCGCTCAGAGCTTGCATCGGAAGAAGAGGCAGAGCCCCGACCGCTCCCATTCCCTTCAATGCTTCGCGGCGATTGATCTTTATCGTCCCCTTTTGCGGGTCTACGCCTGAAAAAGCCAATCGCCGCCTCTTCGTTAAATCAATTGTCGCTTAAGCGCTTAAGCGACAGAAGTTAAGATAACCGCGTGAAATCACCGGTGTCAACAGATATTGGCTATGGAGCCTTAACTGGGGAGCCAGCTCAATCAGTAGAAGGCTACCAGCCGAATCATCAGGCCATTTGTAAATAGAGGGCCGTGTACGAATCCGGCCTCTCCAACGTAATTTGCATACGTCCGTTTTGCCTCTTTATCGGCAATACTTTCGTCCTCGGCCAAACCACCTGGGCGCCGATAATTTTCAATTTGCCTGGATCCAGCGTAATCTCGATATCCGGCGTCGGCCTCGACTCACCTTTCGTTGCAAGTTGTACGGCATCCAGAATCTGAACCAGGATCTGCTGCTTGCCGGCATCATGGAAGAACGTTCCATGTACATATTTTGAAAAGGGATTCGTGCGCAATTCCGCGATGGGGTTTGGCGCCAGTTGTCGGATTAACGCGGGAATCCAATTGTGAATCCACGACGCGCGCCAGTGAATGGCCCAGAATATAGGTACCCCCAAATACAAAGATTGCCCCTTGCCAAACTTGTTGAATGCAACCGCGATTCCCGCAGTTTGCGGCCCCGGCGGAGGAGGCCCCCACCCAACCCACTGATTATGGGAAACGTCCTCGGCCAGCAGCGGTAATCGATAGCGCATCACGGCCTCGGCCGTGGTTTCCTGGATTCTTACGAAAGGGCCCGGCAGCCCTACGCTCCCCTTTGACAGAGGCGCAGCCAAAGGATGGCCCGCGGTCTCGAGGAACGTAGAGATGGCGTTGCCCTCTCTTTGTTTGCCTGTTTCGTCGAACGCATATTTTGTTTCCTCACCGAGATACTCAACCCCTAAAACATCGGCAAGCGCGAAGTTATCACGCTGCTTGCGATCCTCATCCAGCAAGCCGCAGCGATAGCTCGCAATCAACGTGCCTCCGGCTTTTACCCATCGACGAATCGTTTCTGCCTGACGCTCTGATAGAACACTCACTTCGGGAAGAACCAAGACCTCAAACTGGCTTAGAACCTCCGGCTTCAAATTGAAATCGGGAACGCTTTCAACCGGACGGCCCGCATAGGTCAATGTCTCGAGGGCACCAAGGGTGGAATGCCTGAAATCGTAAGGGCGTTTGTCGGCGTCGAACTCTCTGCGCGTCGATTCGCTGTAAAGCATCGCAGTGCTTAAGAGCGGCTTGAGTTCGGCGCTGAGAAGGCAGTCCACATTGCGAACATCGGCCCACGCCTCGTTGGCAACATTGAACCATCGGTCGGAGAATCCTTGCCCGTCAATCCCGCTGAGAACTCCCGCGTTGCCAACGAAGAAGGTTCGCGCATTCTGAACGATGAGCGCATTCGCTTGCACCCTCGCGAGACTGCTCGGATACGTATCCGAATAGCCGTATTCGGTAAACACTCCGGCTTGATAGTAAGGCCGACCCCACCCTCGCATAAGGATAGATCCAAGAGCGATGCCAGTTGGACATTCCAGCGGCTCCGCATAGATATAGCTAACACGCTGCATGATTTCATCTGGAAATGCCTCCGGGCCGCCATTGAGCGAGACGAGGAGGTTGGGCCGATGTTTGCGGGCAGTCGTAGTGATCTCATCCAACATATCTGTCATCGTTCTTTGCTGATGCCATCGAAACCGGTGTTCCCAGCCTTCGCGCGTCTTGAATCCTTCCACATAAGGATCGTTCGGAAATTCCTTCTTCCATGCGTCTTTGGTGTGCTCGCAGAAGCAGAATGGGGTTTGTCCGCTTTGGCTGTAGATAAAGAATTGGATCCCAAAGATATCAAGAAATAATTCATCCACTTCATAGCGGGAAAAGATTTCATCCATCATCGCCAGCACATAACCGCGATATGGCGAGTCCAGGCACATGACATGCCAGCGGCCGTAAAACCTCTGCTCAAGCCCCTGTTCGTTCTTCCAGGCCCAGTCAGGATGGCTGATCGCGCATTGATTGTTGAATTGCAGGCTGTAATACGACATGACAGACATGCCGGCCTTGCGCGCCAGAGAGCATTCGGTTCCGAACAGATCCATCTTCAGATTCGGGTGACGCACCGCTGAGTCGCTCGGATAGAAGGCGTAACCCCAATGATCCTGAGCATAGAACATCAGGCTCTCTGCACCCGCCGACCGAGAAGCTGCAATCGCTCCCTCAACGTTAATATCGAACGTCTGTTGAGCAGGCGAGTGGAACTCCCACTCCATCGCCCGGTAAGTTCGCATCGGAGAGTAAGGGCCCGCTTGCTGATGTGCCCGCCGCAATTGATCCAGATTCAGAAAATCAGAATCTGCATGTGCGATCGGCAGGTTATTTAACAGCGCGATTTCACCCGCACCGGCGCCCGCCATTTTTAAGAAAGTCCGCCTGTCTGGATGCAATGGTTTGCTGGACAAGATGTCCCTTTCTTCGAGCGTTCCTTAATTGCCTGCGGTACTCATCTCGTCGTATAGCCACCATCGATGACCCAGTTTGCTCCGGTAATCGATCTCGCAGCCGAGCTGAACAGAAAGGAAACGAGCTCTCCTATTTCTTCAACAGTGATGAAGCGCTTGATGAGAGCCGTGTCCACCAGCGCTTCAGGATCGATATGACCGGACTCAATCAGTTGGTTTGTTACGTAGGTTCGCACGCTCCCAGGCGAAATAGACACAACACGCACGCGCGGAGCGAACTCAACCGCCAGCGCTCGCGTCATCGCGACAAGCGCACCCTTTGTGCCTGCGTATGCTGTGAGATTCGGGTTGCCTACCAGCGCATTCACCGAAGCGATGTTCACAATGCAGGCATCATCATCGGCGGAACTTAACTGCGCAGCAAAATGGCAGGCAAGAAAATATGGCGCTCTTTGATTGATTGCGACAACGCGATCAAAATCATCGATGCTTGTCGCCAGGGCAGGCTTGTGAAAGCTCCATGCCGCACAATTTACCAGCCCATTGAGCGAACCAATCGCGCTGACGCTCTCTTCAATGAGGATACTGGCAGCATCGCGGTCTGCCAGGTCATGGACAAACGCTACAGCTCGGCCACGGAACCCGGACTCCTCAGCCCTCTCCATTACTTTGACATCAACGTCTGCCAGCACTAGCTGCGCGCCGACAGCAGCGAGAATCTTCGCGATACCAAGCCCAAGCCCGTTAGCAGCGCCGGTGACGAGGATTCTGCGGTTGGAATGGTCAAAGCTCATACGTTTTTCTCGTTCGCGTCCTTCGGCCCCATAATTACCTGGCCTTCAACAATTGCGTCCCGCACTTACATGCACATGATCTCTTCCCACTGCTCAGCGAACATGTTCAGCTTGGCATCTGGATTCTCAGGATGCGCCCGAATCAATTCTTCATCCACCTCGACACCCCAGCCCGGTTTGTCGGGAATACTGTAGTAGCCGTGTTCGACCCGTGGCGTTCCCGGAGTCAACTCGCAACGCCATGGAACATCGTAGTCTTCAAAGGTCTCAAGCACATCGAAATTCGTAATATTTGCGCAAAGGTGCATCGCGATCACGGTTCCCAGTGGACCGCGGCAATTGTGCGGCGCAACACTCACATAAAAGGCCTCGGCAACCGCGGCAATCTTTTTTGTTTCGAGAAATCCGCCGCTGTAAATAATGTCCGGTTGAATCACGTGCGCGCCCTTGCGTGACAACAGATCGAGAAATCCAAACCGGCTGTACGTGTGCTCGCCCGTAGCAACACGCAGAGGAGAAGCGGCGACAACCTGTGCCATCGAATCATGATTGTGCGCCGGAATCGGCTCCTCGCACCACCGTGGACGATACGGAACCATAGCGCGAAGTGCTTCGAGCGCCATGATCGGACTGAAGCGGCCATGAAACTCGATCATCAGGTCAATGTTGTCGCCTACAGCGTTTCGCACTGCTTCAACGCTGCGGCAAGCATCTCTAAGTTGTTCGCTGGTCAGTTCCCTGCCGCCCGGACCAAAGGGGTCGAACTTCATAGCCTTGTAGCCGCGACTGACCACTTCCTGCGCTCGATCGGCGGTCTTCACAAGATCTGCCTGCGAGGCATACCACCCGTTCGCGTACACTGGGATCCTCTTGCGAACCGCTCCGCCCACTAGGTTATATACAGGTTGGCCTAGTGCCTTTCCAACCAGGTCCCACATGGCTGTCTCAATGCCCGCCATAGCCGCGAACATGATAGGCCCGGTGTTATGCTCCACTTGGTAGAGCTTGAACCAGAGATCTTCAATATTGAACGGACTCATACCGATAACATAGCGTCTGCCAAAGTCGAGGATCAGCTCGCGGACCGCTGACTCTTTCCATTCCAGCGTGCCGTCGCCCCAGCCGACAAGGCCTTCGTCCGTCGTCAACTTGACGAACAGAAAATTTCGCCATGTTGTGCCCGTCAAAAAAACCTCGACATTCGTAATCTTCATTGAATCTCCGCTCCGGTATAGCAATTTCTTCAGGTTCAGACTGCTGCAGTAAGCGTTGTTTTTTTGAGCTGTCCAAGCCCTTCGAGAATGACTCTGAGTTCCTCGGTAGTCGCACTATCCAGGCGGCTGAGAGGCGCCCGCGACACACCCACGGGTATGCCGCGCAACGCAGCGCTCTCCCGGCAAACTGCCAGCCAGTGTGGGCTCGCTTCATTCGTCCCCATGGCCCGATATTCAAGGCGGATGATCGGAAGAATGTGCAGCCACAGCGCTCGCGCTTCATCTAGGTTTTTCTCTTTTGTCAGCAGCCGGCAAAGCTGGACCGCCAGCGCAGGTGCAATCATCGGTATCCCGCCGATCCAGCCATCTGCGCCGAGAGCAAGTGCAGCGAACGCCGTGATGTCGATTCCCGCAAATATCGCAAAGTCTTTTCCGCAGAGAAGTCTCGTGTCCTGCACCTTGGCGATTTCCATGTGAGACCACTTAACGGCGTGGACTACATCCTCCGCAGCAAGCATCTGAATCTCCTCCGCAGTAATTTCGATACCGGTCAGTACCGGCACGTTGTAGACCATGATCGGAAGTCCAACCGAATCACGAACACGCCGAAAATGATTCAGAACATCTTGCTTCGGCGGCTTGAGCAAATACGGCGCCATCAACATCAGCCCATCGCAGCCAATCGATCGCGCATGTTTGCTGAGTTCGATCGTGGTCGCAGTGCTGTAATCACTCGTGCCTGCATAGATCGGCACGCGACCGGCAGTCTCTTCGACGATCGCTTCAAGAGCCTTCATTCTCTCTGCCATAGTCAGAGCGATTGGTTCACCTGCGCTCCCCAGTGGAGTCAGACCGTTCACGCCTTCCTCCAGCAGGAAGCGCACAAACGCGCGCGTTCCCTCAGTACTGAGTGATTCATCGTTGTTAAACGCAGTGACCGTCGGGGCAAATACCCCGCTCAACCTTGGCTTTGTCGAAACATCAATACTCATGGTGTCCTCTGTGCGAATCTTCAACCTGCGTTCAAAGAGAAGCTCCGTTCCTTCTTCTCTTCTCCATCTCAGCTACGGAAGAGCGAATGCAACATAAACCGCGCCCTGCGGCGACTTTGGATCTCTTGCGCCGCATGCGGCAATCACAATGTACTGTTTGCCATCGACCATATACGTGGCAGGAGTGGCCACACCGGCAAACGGAAGAGTCTCCTCCCAAAGCAGGTCTCCAGTGCGGCTGTTGAAAGCTCGTATCTTGCGGTCGAAGTCCGTCGCGCCAATGATCACCAGGCCACCCGCGGTCACAATGGGACCACCGTAGTTTTCGGTTCCCGTATCCTTCAACCCCTTCGCAGCTAACTCCGGGTACTCGCCCAACGGCAGCTTCCAAAGATATTTGCCCGTATTCAAATCGATAGCGCTCAACGTGCCCCACGGAGGAGCGACCGCTGGATAGCCCTCTGCGTCGTCAAACCTTGTGTAGCCAGTGATGCTGTAAGGCATCGTTGATGCAACATCGTCCGGATCCGATCCCGCGCCTTGAGCGCCAGCTCCGAGATAGCGCAACAGCGCATCGATCTCGTGATCCTGCAACGATGGGAAAGCCGGCATCGCCCCTTTGCCCTTGCGAACGACCTCCGCTATCTGCGGCACAGTCAACCGCTGTCCAACTCCAACCAGCGCCGGGAAAGCCGGAGGAACACCCTCCCTCGAAGCCCCATGACAAGTGGCACAGCGCGCCGCATACAGCTCGGCGCCGGCAACGGCCGTAGGATCTGAAGAATCCGCGCTGCCGGATCCGGAGATAACTGGTGCCACGCGATCGCCCGCATCACTCACATTTCCAGCGTCTGTTCCCGTACGAAGATACTCCAGCAATGCGTCCAGCTTCGCGCCCTGGAGGTCAGGGAACGAGGACATTCTCCCTCTGCCCCGGTGAATTGTTTCGGTAATTTGTGTCGCCGTTTGCTGGTCAAGAATTCCGACGAGCGAAGGATAGGCCGGAGGAGCGCCGGCACGATCGGCTCCGTGACACACCGCGCATTGGCTGCGATATGTTCGGAGCCCGAGACCAGAGGTAGGATCGTTTCTTACCAACGTCGTCGTAAAGGCAACCTGATTTGCGTTGATGTAAATAACTCCTGTATTCGGATCAACCGCGGACCCACCCCACTCAGCGCCGCCTCCCACACCGGGAAAGATAATCGTGGGCTTATCGAGAACACCGGGAACAAACTGTTCTCCTCCTGCAAATGTATGAAATTGTCGAAGTGCCGCGTTGTGCGCTTCAGGCGTGCGATTGGTGAGCGTCTTCTCGTCGACAACCTGTCGCGTAAATGGCTCCGGTATCAGAGGCACAGGCTGAGTTGGCGACGTCACCTCGCCGGACACAGTGCTTGCCTGGACTTTACGCTCCTCGATTGGGAACAACGGTTTGCCGCTGGTGCGGTCGAAGAGGAACATCCATCCCTGTTTTGTCGTCTGCGCAACCGCATCGATACTCTTGCCGTTTCTTTTTACCGTCACCAACGCCGGCGGAGCGGGAAAGTCCCGGTCCCATATGTCGTGGTGCACGCCTTGAAAATGCCATAGGAGTTTCCCAGTCTCGGCATCGAGCGCGAGCAGCGAATCCGAGAACAGATCATCCCCAACCCGATCTCCGCCGTAAAAGTCAAAGATCGCGGACCCCGTTGGCACATACACAATCCCGCGTTTTACATCCAGGGCCATTCCTGCCCAGTTATTGGCAGCTCCGGCGGTCTTCCACGCGTCCTTGGGCCAGCTTTCGTAGCCCGGCCCGCCCGGACGCGGGATGGTATGAAATCGCCACTGCAACGCTCCGGTACGAACATCAAAGGCTCGAATATCTCCTGAAGACGCCGGCGGTGTCTCTGGATTTCGCCCGCCCACTATGATGAGGTCCTTATAGATTGCACCGGGGCTCGTCAGCCCGATCGACTGGAGCCTGTAATCGCCCCCTAGTTCTTTTCTAAGGTCGATGTACCCCCCTTCGCCAAAGCTCTTGATTGGCGTCCCGGTGGCGGGATCCAACGCGTATAGCAGGTTCCTCATGCCCGCGAAGAGGCGATTCTCCTTCCCGTCTGTCCAATAGGAAACTCCGCGGCTGACATCAGGATCGTGCACCCCCGAATCGAAGGTCCAAAGCAGTTTGCCGGAGGCGGCGTCGAGAGCCACAACTCTAAGAGAAGGGGTATAGGTATAAAGAACCCGGCCCACGATTACCGGCGTGCACTCAAAACTACCTTTTTCTCCGGTATCGAAAGTCCATGCGACCTTGAGCTTCGACACATTTCCCCGGTTGATTTGCGAAAGACTTGAATAGTGATCCTGGGCAGGCTGGCCGCCATAGGCGGGCCAGTCGCTGCCCGCCTGCGATATGGTGGCTACCTTGGACGCCGGTACGCTCGCCGTGGCTGACAGGGCGATGCCGGCGGCCAACGCCGCACATCCGGCAGCGATTGCCGGGATATATCCGGCTCGCAGGACTCTGTGTTTGGCGCTGAACTTTGTACCCGTCATCGATTCGTCCCATTCGATAGGCTCAGAAAATCGTAGAGAAACAGTTCGTAGGCAAGTGGGCCAGCAAATTTCACTACTCCGGATTGCCCAATTAAGCGCTTAGGCGCTTAACATGTATACTCTACACCATAGCTTTCTGGTTGTCTCATGATGAAATTGGATTGGCCCAACACTTTCCAAGCCCCGGGAATCCTTCGCTTGTCGCATTAACTGACCGCTGACTGGAAGAAAGGTCGAGACACTTGTCTATCTCCCTGACCATGCTTGATCTCGTGATCTGTGTTCTTGCAGTCACAGCAAGCATCGCGACAGGGCTCTACATGGCCTATCGGAAGGGCGCGAGCAAGACTAGTTCCCAGTTTTTCCTGGCAGGCCGCAAACTCGGATGGCCACTCGTCGGTGCCTCCCTCTTCGCCACGAACATCGGCGCAGAACACCTCGTCGGTCTTTCGGGCGACTCGTATCGATACGGTCTGTCCGCGGGCGCCGTCGAACTCACCACTGTCCTCTGCCTTGGAATCGCCTGCGCCCTCCTATTTCCCTATTACATTCGCGCCCGCGTCTATACCATCCCGGAGTTCCTGGAACTCCGCTACAACCGCACCGCGCGGCTGTTCTTTTCCGGCCTCATGCTGGCGATCTGTATCATGACCAAGCTCGCATTTCATCTGTATGCCGGAGCGCTCGTTCTCCATAGTCTGCTCGGCTGGGATGTGATGCCGATGGTCGTTTTAATGGGTACCTGCGTCGCAATTATCACGATCATCGGCGGTTTCACGGCGGTGGCATACACCGATTCGATTCAAACCGCAATTATGATTGCCGGATGCAGCCTGGTCCTCATCATCGGACTCGGCAAAGTAGGCGGTTGGCATGCTCTGATCGAAAGAATGCCGCTGTCGATGCATATAGCCAAAGGATATGACGACCCGAATTACCCCTTCCTCGGTATCATTTTGAGCGCTCTCTACTCCGGCGTCTTCTACTGGGGAATGGACCAGGTCAACGTCCAACGAGTGCTCGGCGCCCGGGATATTCGGGAAGCGCGGTACGGAGCGATGTTCGCAACTCTGCTCAAGCTTAGCCCTATCTTCATCTTCGCGCTGCCAGGCGTAATTGCTGCCGCCCTCTTCCCCGGACGCGACCCGAAAACAACGTTCGTTACCCTGCTCAACGAGCTGCTTCCGGCAGGAGTACGAGGTCTGGTACTGGCGGCTCTCATCTGCGCGCTCATCGGGTCATCGCTCTCGGTAATGAACTCCCTGTCGACCCTCGTCGTGCGAGATTTTCTCCTCGGCTTCAGAAAGAACGCCAGCGAGAGAATACAGGTCACCATGGGGAGAATTACCATCCTCCTCAGCACTCCGTTCGCAGTCGCCGCCGCATACCTCATCTACACCACCCCGGACGGCTTGTACAAGTACCTTCAGGCAATCTCCATCTATCTGGTCATGCCCGTCACCCCTGCAATCTTCTTTGGAATCGTAAGCAGGCGAATGACATTCCACGGCGCAGTTGCATCGGCCATTTCAGGTACCCTTCTCGCTTCTCTTTTTGTATCGGATCAGCTCATGGGCGCGCGTGGAGCGCAGCTCTTTCCCTTCCTGCATTGGAAGTTGACAACGAATTACACCTATCGCGGCCTTTGGGGAGGTCTCGTAACCATCGCCGTCCTTTTCATCATCTCGTACCTGACCAAGCCCCCTGAGCTGGCCCAGGTCAAGGGTCTTACCGTAGATTGGCACTCGCACAGCGCCCCATTCGAAGGCCTTTCCGATTGGCGGCTCCAATGGAGCCTGCTCGCTCTCGCCACAATCGCGATCTATGCTTGGCTGTGGTAGCCAGTTGCGCCAAAGCAATAATTCTGTCGGTAGAGGTGCTTGATGAAGCGAAGAAATTTCCTGCAGAGTCTTGCAGCTCTGGTGCCAGCCGCGTCAACAATGGGACACTACGCAGCCGCAGCCGAGCCACTCAGGAAAAAAGTAAAGATCACGGATTTGAAAGCCGTCGTCATCGGCAGGGCCGGCGGTAACACACTGGTCCGGATCGATACCGACGCGGGTATCAGCGGATACGGCGAAGCCTACTGGGGATTTGGCGTCAAAGAAGTCATCCTCGGTTATCTGCGCGAAGCGATCCTGGGCCAGGATCCACTTGACATCGAGCCGCTTTATACCAAAATGATTATCCGCACCGGTGGAGCAGGATCTATCGCCGGAGTCACCGTGACCGCCATCAGCGGTGTGGAAATTGCCCTGTGGGACCTTGCCGGCAAGCTGCTCGACCAACCGGTGTGCAAGCTCCTGGGTGGTCAGTACCGTACCGGTATTCGCGTCTATTCGACCACCAGTCCGCAGAACTTTCTCGATCCCGCGTCGTGCCGTGAATGGGCAGCTCAGATCAAGGAACATCCGTTCGGCTTCAATGCCGTGAAGACAGACATCCTACGCCATGGCTACCCCAAAGAAAATCTCTACGACACGGTCATGGAAAATCCTCGCGGGTACAACCGCCAGCTCACCAACGACGACCTCGACATCAACGCGAAAGGCTTCGCCAATGTGCGTGAAGCACTGGGGCCGGACTTCGGAATCGCAGTCCATACGCATTGGGAATTAGACTGGAGCGACGCGCTCAATCTTGCGCGCGCAGTGGCTCCCATTCGACCGATGTGGATGGAAGATCTCCTGTCACCGGAGTTCTCCGACTCATGGGTCAAGCTCACCGAGCAATCGCCCGTATCTATTCTCACCGGAGAGAATCTCTACACAAGACGCGGATTTATGCCGTTCATCGTTCATCAGGGCTGCCATATCGTGCAGATCGATATACCCAAGGCCGGTGGTTTGCTGGAAGCAAAAAAGATCGCAGACCTGGCTGACATCTTCGATATGCCGGTATGCTCTCACAATGCCTCCGGTCCGCTTGGAGCAGTGGCTTCAGCGCACGCCGCGGCAGCGATACGCGACTTCAAGGGCCACGAGCTCAGTGTAGGACGTCTGGACTCAAAATCCTCTGACTTGCCCTGGGGACACATTGAGGGTGACCCGATCAAAGGTTGGGCAAACCTTGTTCTTCATGAAGGTCCACTCGTGAAAGATGGCAGAATCCTTATCCCCGACAAACCCGGCCTTGGCATCGAACCAAATGCTGATTACCTACGCGGCCATCTGGCTCCGGGCGAATCCTGGTGGAGCTAACCTGATGCGATAAAGGAAAGAACAGCAAAGTGTCATCCGATATTCAATGCGTCTCTCCAACAGGAAACATCTGCGGCGAAGGAGCAGTGTGGCACCCCGACGAGGCGGCACTCTACTGGGCTGACATCAATCGCTTCGTCATCCACAAATATTCAACACACAGCAGCGCAACAGAGTCGTGGGTCTTCGACGAGCCCGTCGTCTCAGTGAATTTGACCACAGATTCGCAGCTCTTCCTGCTGGTTTTCGCAACGAGAATTGCACTCTGGTCTCCGCTCCATCACCCAAAGACAAATACGATCTATAGCCTCCCCAAAACACCTCCCATGCGCTTCAACGACGCCAAGGTCGATCCACGCGGATCACTCTGGGTTGGCTCGATGCGAA
>Ga0206962_1035_pt1 | contig 53385 bp, 44 predicted proteins | sample Alteio_BWOrgHeat_27_FD_153241 | JGI IMG/M metagenome (GOLD analysis project Ga0206962, IMG submission 153241) | Enriched cells from forest soil in Barre Woods Harvard Forest LTER site, Petersham, Massachusetts, United States -... | ecosystem: Environmental > Terrestrial > Soil > Temperate forest >...
GTTGCGTCCGATTCCTGGCGCGCGGGACACGGGCGATCTTGTTAGCCTGCAGCGGGGCGAACGGAACTTCTCTCCGACTCCGCCCTTCTCGTATCTCGACTATCGCGATCTGCGCGAGCAGAACCACACCTTCGCCGGAATACTCGCATATCATCACGACTGGATCACGCTGACCGGCGGCGCACAACCGGAGCGTGCCTATATTGCGAACGTGTCGGCAAACTATTTCGATGTGCTCGGCATCAAGCCGGTGCTGGGGCGTTTCTTTCTGGCTGAAGAAGAGACGCGTCCAGGTGCTGTTCCCTACGTGGTCCTGGGCTATTCGCTTTGGAAAACGCGTTATGCCGAAGACCCGGCAATTGTGGGCAAGTCGATCGAGATCGCCCGGCATCCTGTGACGGTGATCGGTGTGGCGCCAGAGGGGGTTGTCGGAGCAATGCCCGGGATCCGTGAAGATCTGTGGGTAACGCTCGATCCCCTCGGGACTGACGTGTGGCGGATGACGCATCGCAGTGGTGGTGCGGTCTGGCTGAACGTAATAGGAAGATTGCGGCCCGGCGTGAGCCGTGGCCAGGCAGCTCAGGATCTCGACACCGTGATGCACAATATTGTCGCGGCGTTTCCGGACGATCATCTCGGCGATAACCGGATCACGCTCGATCCCATGTGGCGTTCGCCATTCGGCGCCAACGGATACATGGCGGCGACGCTTCCCATTCTGCTGGCCTTCGCCGCTGTGGTGCTGTTGCTGACCTGCGCGAACGTGGCTACGCTCACGCTCGTGCGGTTTGTATCCCGGCGGCGTGAACTTGCGATCCGGCAGTCGCTCGGGGCGAATCGTATTCAACTGGTGCGGCAGATGGTGCTGGAGGGCGTGGTGCTTTCCATCGTCGCAGGAGCCGTGGCCCTTGTGTTGACATCGTGGACTTCGAAGACATTCGCATGGTTCTTTCCGGCGAACTCGAATCCCCTCATACTCAACGGGAGCATGGACCATAAGGTGGTAATCGGGATTGCGGTGTCGTCCCTGTTGGTCGGCATGCTGTGCGGCGCGCTCCCCGCTTGGCGTTCGTCCCACGCGCCGGCAGTTGAGGTACTCAAGGCAGAGTCTGCAAGTATCCCCGGCGGCTCACGCAACCGGAAATTGCTCAGCGGGCTGGTGGTGGCGCAAATCGCGCTGTCACTTCCTCTGCTGTTGTGCTCCGGGCTATTCCTGCGAACACTGCGGAATCTCGCCGGTGCGAATCCCGGATTTGAGCAGGATCACATTCTCACTGCGACCGTGGGGCTGAATATTGCCGGCTACAGCCACAACGAGGAACAGGTGATCCGTCACAAGATTCTTGATCGCGTCTCGGCATTGCCTGGCGTGAAGGTTGCGTCTCTTACGGACTGGATTCCGATGACCCTGAGCCACAAGGGCGAGGATGCGTATCCGGAAGGGTATGTGCCGCACCTGCATGAATCTTTGAAGGTGGCGCATGCCGAGGTGTCCCCGCGGTATTTCGAATCCCTCCATATACCCATTCTGGAAGGACGCGAGTTTACACCGGATGACGATGAAAAGGCCCCGAGGGTACTCATCGTGGATCAGACCGCGGCGAGGCGCTACTGGCCAGGGCAGGATCCACTGGGAAAGAGACTCAGGGTGTGGGGCAGGCTTTTCACGGTTGTCGGCGTTGTGAGGAATTCAACACATACATTCGTGAATGAGTCGCCAGAGCCTATGGTCTATATGAGCTTTTTCCAGGAGGCGTACGAGACGATGGTGCAGGTGGAGACCGAGGGAAATCCGGTCGACCTGGCGCCAGCGGTGGAAAACGTCCTCCACGAAATCGATACACGGCTGCCGGTTTTCGATGTGCGTTCCATGCGGGAGAGTACCCAGATAGCGAGCAGTTTTGCCGTCATACAAAGCGCCCTGGCGGGAACGTTCGCGCTGATCGGGCTGGTTCTTGCAGTAACGGGGATCTACGGAGTCGTGACCTATCGAACCCAAATGCGAACTCACGAGATCGGAATACGAATGGCTCTAGGTGCTTCCCGTGTAGACGTGCTGAGACTCGTGCTGGTGCAGGGATTGTGGCTCACGGGCATTGGGGTGGCGCTGGGATTGGCGTTTGCGTTGGGACTGACACGTGTCATCGCCCGGCTGTTGTACGGAATCGGAGCCAACGATCCCATCACCGTAGTTTCCGTCGTCATGCTCCTGGCAGCAATGTCTTTGGCAGCATGCTACCTTCCGGCGCATCGAGCGATGCGCCGAAACCCTGTGACTGCGATTCGCGAATTGTAAACCGCAGTTCGGACTCGACGCGAATTGGACGGATTTGGGCTATGCGTGACGCTCCACCTGGTTGGCAAGAAGAGTAACCGGATTCCACCGGTCACAAACCAATCTCAGCAAGGTGGATCTTCGTTGTGCGTTGACGTGAAGAGGCCTTAGCACTCATTGATGGCGCGTGGATTTGAAGATTGATCCTCATAAACACCCTGTCGCCGCAAACACCGACTTCTCGGGCCTGTCATAACACTGCCCTTAGTGGGGTCGTATGGTGTTCAGTCGGGTGGTTCGGGGATGCGTTGAAGTGATACATCATAAGAGATTCGTTGAAATTTATCCGATGATATTGCCTTCGAAATTGCCTGGCGTGAAACGCCAAGCTTTTTCGCTATTGCCGATTGAGTCTCTCCGGCAGCTAAAAGCATAATGATCTGTCTTTTGCGAATGCTGATCCTGGCGTCCACCAACTGTCGCGCAAGATTGCGGTTGCGTTCATTTTCGAGCAAAACAATGTCTAATTGATGAGCCAAGTTCCACAGAAAGGGATCACCAATTCTTTTGTCTCTGGCTATGGAAATATCAGGGACATTACCTGTGTGATGATTGATCTTAAAAATTTCCCTTTCGAATTTTTCCTTACTTCTCCTTGCCCTCAGATAATTTGGGTTCCACTTCCCATTGTGATTCTTAGGGCGATGACCAGAACACACTTCGCGCTAAGGGATGCCTTTCTGTTTGCGTCTTGCCATGGCCATACAGCCCCGTTAAGAATCGCTCCCAGTTCTGTGGAGTCGCCACAAAACTCGCAGTAAGACCTTAGTCTACGAGCGTTCAGACGGCCCACCCTGATTTTCTTAGGTTCTTTGCCGCCGCACCTTGATGCGAGTTCTCTTAGGGTACTGTTGCTCTGAATTCGCGATGGACTTGAAGGTTGAAATGCTCGACTGGCGGGTATACTCCATCTCTCGATTTCATCCAGACCGCGCGCTTTCGATCGCTCTCAATGCTGTTGACGATGCAAGGAAAGAGATCATCAAAAAATGAAAATCCATTCCGCTCAGCAATGATGCTTATTAGTTGGCCCTCGCAGAGAACCGGCGCCCTGCAGGCCGATGCCTATGCCGGCTTTCATCATCTGTACGGCAACCATATATGAGGCAGCCTGTTGGGCCCATGCACGGCGCAAGTTCCACGAGATTCACGTGATGCACGCGTCGCCCACTACGACCGAAGCACTGGCCAGGATCGGCGCTCTCTATGCATCGAAGGGGAGATACGCGGCAAGCCCGCCGATCTCAGGCTTAGCATCCGCCAGTCGCGAGCCAGGCCCTTGCTGGACGAGCTGCGAACCTGGATGGAGAAGGCACTGCGTAGCATGTCTTCGAAAAGCGAGACCGCGGGCGCGATCCGATACGCGCTACGGCGAAGATGGCTTTGCTCGAGATCGACAACAGCGCCGCGGAGCGGGCGCTCCGGGCTGTCGCACTCGGACGGAAAAACTTCCTATTCGTTGGATCAGATTGCGGAGGCGAGCGGGCCGCGGCCATGTACTCGCTCATCGGGTCGGCCAAGCTAAACGGGCTCGATCCGGAACTTTATCTCCGCACCGTGCTGGCGCAAATCGCCGATCATCCAGTCAGCAAAATCCATGATCTGTTGCCATGGAACCTGGCGCCGTTTCTTCAGACACACACTTTTGAAGCGGCCTAATACACACTCATCAGGTGTCCACTAAAAAAATAAGCGGACACCTCACGACCCTCTCTACGCCGGCGTCAAGAGGGACTCGCAGTACGCTTACGTTAGAGGTATCGGCCGTTCGCCTTGCACTCCACATCGAGCGCGACGAGCTCGCCATCAACCTAGGGAAGGGAAGCGATGGACTCCCGCGACGCCTGGGAACTTTCTGGTGACTGAATTCTTCAGCCGGACTAGATCTCAAGCTTGGCGCAGCGCACGGCCTCGATCCCGTTCCGTTCTAACAAAACCTCTGCCGCCAGCGTCGGTCCCGAAATCTTGGTAGTTCCGCTCTTAGGATGGGAATGCGACATTTTGGCTTTGCACGCCAGGGCATTTTCGCTTTGCGCTACACGTTTCCTCCACGGGGACACATTACCTGAATGTGTTACATTTATTATTAACATGTAACACATTCATATAAATAATTTAGCCGGGCCGTATTCGGAACCAGCTGACTCTGGATGCAACATTCGGGGGTGGAAACCCTCCGTGATGCGTATCGGGAAGCCGTAAATGGGTAATCTAGACGCTTGAATTAAACGCGTCTTATTGGAATGATTCTCGGCTTAGGTTTGTCATCAAATGCTTCCATGAGTACACGGGTAAGTCGTTCTTGCCGTTCGGGGATCCAGGCACCGTAATGCCTCAAGACCATATCCTCTGTGTCCCCAAGCAGTTCAGCAACATCACGCACAGTTACTCCCGGCTTTTGCAATAAGATGCGCGCGAATGTGTGGCGGAATCGATGAGGGTGGGGCTTTGACTTCCACGGTCCGCAAAGATCCCATAATCGATTAAGTCTCCGGCGCCACAGGTCGGTGATGACGTTGATATCCGTTGTCTCATGCGCGCCGAAGATTAGAGGCCCGCACTTCGCCACCCGTGCACGGATGCGCTCCCGCAGCCATTCCGGTATCCATGTATAGACTTTGCGACCGGTTTTAGTAGTGCGGACGTGGCACTCACCGTTCTTGAGCAGCCGGTCGATATGGAACATGGCCACGTCCGAGATGCGCAGGCCGGTATACACGGAAACGGAAATAAAATCGGCAAGGTCCTCTCCGGTCCATGCATATCGGTAATTGGCTGTCTCGTTCTGGGCTGGACGATGATGAACATTGCGGGACCATTTGATCGAGGTTTTGCCGTACCGGTGCTCACATGCTTCGAACATCAGCTGGAGTTCTTCATCAGTGAAGGGAACGCGTTCTTTCTGGTTAACAACAGCTTTGTTCCTTACTCCCTTGACGTGTTTGCTCGGGCTTTCAGACATCCACTTATTTGCAACAACAAAGCTGAAGAAAGACTTCACGATCTCCATGTATTTCGTGGCGGTATTTGGAGCGACGCCCCAGGATATGCGAAATTCCCGGATATCGATCGGTGTCCATTGTGTGGGAAGAACATAGCCCTTGGACACCGAATGCTGCTTTAGAGAATTCAGAATGTAGGAGTTCTTCCGATAGGTATTGGGTGCGAGGATCTCTTTGCGTTCGGCGAGAAATATCCTGATGGCCTGCTCGATTGTCGTAGCTGGCTTTTCTTCGGAGACGGGTGAGGGAAGAGGAGGGGCAGGTTCACTATCCCAATTGCCTGCAGCTTCCCACTCGGCGGCGACCACTCTTGCTTCGAGCCAGTCCGTGCGCCCTGTGTAACGACGTTTGAATTTTCCGGCCAGTGTACCGGAGGCGAAGATGTGGCATGAGCAACGCTTCCATCCCTTCTTGCGTTCCTCAAATTCGCCGGAGCGCAACTCTTCGGGATGGCCCGCTTCGCATTCCTGACGATGACGCCGATATAGGTTAAGCGGCAAACGTCATTGTACGATTGATTGCCCGCTATTGCCCGGAAACTTTCGCTATTACTCGTAAGTTATTGATAATAACGTGGCGGAGAGAGTGGGATTCGAACCCACGTTAGAGTTTCCCCTAAACACGCTTTCCAAGCGTGCGCCTTCAGCCACTCGGCCATCTCTCCCGGAAGGTGATCTCTACTAAAGTTAACATATTCAGCGCACTTGTTTCAGGCTGAGCTTGCTCATCTTCTGCCATGGAAATGCCTTACAGTGGAACCATGCGAGTCCAATCGACGCAGATCGATTTGAAAAGGGAATTGCGCTCGCTGCTTGCGCTTGCCATCCCTGTCATTTTTTCGGAACTTGGATGGATGTCCATGTCGATTGTGGACACGATCATGGTCGGACGCCTCAGTGCTGAAGCCATCGGTGCTGTTGGCATGGGAAACGCGATCTACTATGCGCCTGCGTTATTTGGCATCGGTATTCTTCTTGGTCTTGATACTTTAGTGTCGCAGGCTTATGGACGCGGCGATTTCGATGACTGCCATCGCTGGCTTTCGCAGGGAGTGTATATTGGCATCATCTTCACGCCTGTATTAATGGTGTTTCTCTGGGCCGCGCCGTTCGCATTTCCATATCTAGGGGTGAACCAGGCCGTCAGCCAGCAAACGGCGGACTACCTCCGCATGCTGAACTGGGGAACGCTGCCTCTCCTGCTCTATGCCGCATTCCGACGCTATTTGCAGGGAGTCAAGCGTATCGGCCCCGTCACCTTCGCACTCATCTCTGCCAACCTCATCAACTGGGCAGGGAATTGGGCCCTCATCTACGGCCATCTCGGACTTCCTGCGATGGGTGTTCGCGGATCGGCGCTTTCTACCTGCATGGCCAGAGTCTACATGGCAGCAGTTCTTATCTTCGCCGCCTGGAAAAATGAATCACGACGCGGCCATTCGCTCTTTGCCCACTGGCCCGGATTTATCTTCAGCCGCGTTCGCAGCCTGTTGAAATTGGGCGTTCCGGCAGCAGGTCAAATCGTGATGGAAGTCGGCGCTTTCGGCGCGGCAACCGTCATGGCGGGCCGTCTTTCGCCGGTGGCCCTGGCCGCCCACCAAATCGCGCTCAATTGTGCTGCTTTCTCCTATATGGTTCCTCTGGGAACCTCCGCCGCAGCTGCTGTGGCCGTAGGTCACGCAGTCGGCGCTGGGGACGGACCTCGCGCCCGTCGGGCTGGATGGCTCGCACTGGCAATCGGAGTCGGTTTCATGGCCTGCGCTGCCGTCGTCTTCCTCCTGGCACCCCATGCGGTTCTTGTCGTCTACACGAATCAGGCAGCGGTTGTGAATATGGGCGTTCCGTTGCTGGCACTGGCTGCGGCCTTTCAAATTTTTGATGGCATCCAGACCATCTCCACCGGAGCATTGCGCGGCCTCGGCGAAACCCGCGTGCCCATGTTTGCCAACTTTGCCGGTTACTGGATCTTCGGATTGCCATTAGGCTATGTGCTTTGCTTCTGGCGCAAGCAGGGAATTTTCGGGTTGTGGACCGGGCTCACGCTGGCGCTGATTTTCATCGCACTCGTGTTGCTCTTCCAGTGGTGGCGCGACTCATCCCGCCTAAAATTGGCCTGATCCAATAGAGGTTCCCCTCAAGATCTCACACCGACGGCGTCGCCCGACAGCTAGTCGGCGCAGAGCTCGAACGTCAGATATTCCGGTACGATGGCCCGGAGGAAGTCCGTCGAATCGAACGTCTCGCCCGGCGCAAGAGCACCGTTGCCGCGAGCTCGTCCGTCAAGAATCCGCTCGACGGCTTCGACGACGAGTGGCGCGGTGAAGGCATAGATGTCGCGTCCTTGAGCGATCGCCCTGCGTGTCCTGCTTCCGTTCCGGACAACTACGTCGACCAGGAAGGTTTGCGCCGATCGTCCTGTTTCGTCGGCGGCAATCGGTGGCGGGGTGGTGGAATCGCGAAGATCGCGAAGCGGCGCGTTGTTGAGGTAAGAGCGAAGGCGTGCCACGCGTAAGTGGCGGGCGATGACGGGAACTTCTGAGAACGGGATCTCACTGACATCCTGGCGCCCAAATGGCTCAGGAAAATCCCAAAACGTCTGCGGTGTGGGCTGCGCCAACGGTACAAATTTTCCGTCGTCAATGACTAGCCGCCGGGCCGTGTTTCGCTGACCGGTAATCCGCGTGCCCTGGGTCGGATGCCAGCTATCCAGCGCAATGCCGAGCCGGATCTCGTCAGCTGAATCCCAGTTGCCCATAGCAGCTGTGGCCAGAAGATCAGCAAAAGCACCATAGAACCCCATCGCCGGAATAACAACTACGCCAGCCTTCGTTGCGGCGTCACCGAATCTGTCGAATGTGGCCTGTGCGCTCGGCTGCTCGGCCGTAACGTCGAGATAGTGGATGCGAGCGCGCAAGGCCGCTGCCGCAACTGCGTCGGCCGTGTCTAGAAACGGGCCGGCGCAGTTGATGACTGCGGCAGCGCCGGCAAGAGAGCGGTCGAGGGAAGCAGGATCATCGATGGAGGCGGTTCTGATCTCGACGCCACTTTTTTGAAATCCTGACTCAGCCATTTTCGCGCTGTCGCGACCGATGGCTAATGGCGCGAAACCGCGGTACAGGAGCTCGGCGACTATGAAGCGCCCCGTGTGTCCCGCCGCGCCGAAGACTGCGATCATCCGACCATGTCCTGACATATCAGATTGAGTAACCATTTACCCTCTTGTCCCTTCGCTACAGACCTGTCTGTTTCATATACAATACAGACAGGTCTGTAGCGTGTCAAGCTCGGTCCAGCATAAATCCACTTTGGAGGTTGCAACATGCCAGGAAGTCCCAAGAGCGCCAACGTTGGTGAAGGGCACAGCAACTCAGACGAGGTGAGGGGCCGGATTCTCAGGACGGCGTCGTCGCTCTTCTATCAACGAGGCGTGCGGGCCGTCGGCGTTGATCTCGTGGTCGAAGAGGCAGGGGTTGCCAAGACAAGTCTCTATCGCCACTTCCGCACGAAGGACGACCTCATCGCGGCATTCCTGCAGCGCGAAGACGAGGACTTCTGGAATTGCTGGAACCGAGTCGCAGAATTCCACAAGACTGATCCTGTCGCCGAACTGGAAGCACACCTTGATTGGATCGGCGAGCGGGTAGGACGGCCAAATTATCGCGGGTGCCCACAACTCAACGTTGCGGCAGAATTTCCGGACTCAGACCACCCCGCCCGTAGAGTCGCCTCAGCTCACAAGCAGGAAGTTCGACGACGCCTTAAGGGAATCGCCGAGCGGCTACGCGTCAGACGTTCAGACGAACTGGCTGGACAGTTGTCCCTGCTCATCAACGGAGCTTTCGTAAGTTCGCAGGTTCTTTCTCCGGGCGAGGCAGGTCCGCTCCTGCGGGCCACCGCACGATCTCTGATTGCTGCCGCTCGTAAGCCATAAGCCAAGCCTCCTTATGGCTCGCGTGCAGAATCTAACGTGCTCAAATGCCCGTTTTCTGAAGGGACCTAATATCAAATGCTGCCGACAGTCTCAACCTCCGGCTGACTTGCTACGTTAGCCTGCTCATACGTGTCTCTGAATGTGAAGAAGAACAACAGAAGCACTGCGGCCGAACATCCTGCAGCGACCATCCAGATCGACCGCCATTCGTGGGTCACGATTCCTTGTGCATCCGAGCGTGCGTAGAGATCGACAACGTGTCCAGAAAGCCAAGAGCCCACCAGCATGCCGGCGCCATAGGTAATCAGCGTGATCATCCCTTGAGCAGCGGCGCGCAGGGCTATAGGAGCCTTTCGGTCGACATAAATCTGTCCCGTGACAAAGAAAAAATCGTAGCAGATGCCATGCAGCAGAATCCCAAGCCAAAGCATCCACATCCCGCTCCCGCTATTTCCATAAGCGAACAGCATGTATCGCAGCGTCCACGCCAGCATGCCGGCAATCAGCATGTACTTCACTCCGAGACGCCGAAAGAACCATGGGATCAACAGCATGCAAAGCAGCTCGGACATCTGGCCGCCGGTCATCTTTCCGGCTGCGTTGTTCACCCCAACTTCATTCAGAAAGAGATTGGTGAAGGCGTAATAAAACTGCAACGGCACGCAGATGAGAAACGAAGCCAGCACAAAAATAGCGAACGAGCGTTCTTTAAAGAGCTGTCGCACCTCCAATGGAAAAACATCGCTCATACGGAACTGAGTGGCCTTCATCAGTGGAGGGGTGTCCGGAAGAGTCAGGCAATATAACGCCATCAGGATGGATGCGGCCCCGGCAAGCCGCATGGGTATAGCAGTGGCCTCAAGCCGCAGCGTTCCGATCAGCAGTCCGGCAACGATCCAGCCGCCCGTTCCCAGTACCCGGATCGGTCCGAACTCCGTCTTTGGATCGCTCATTTGCCGAAAGCTAAGTGAATTGGTCAGCGCCAGGGTTGGCATGTAACAAAGCGCATACAGCAGGACCAACACGTAGACAGGTCCAAACTGAACCTGTGAAGAAGCCAGAAAGAGAAGCACTGCGCCCAGGCCGTGGACGGCAGCAAGTACCTTCTGTGTGGCAAACAGCCGGTCGGCAATCAGTCCCACCAGAAAGGGAGACACGATAGCGCCAATTGCCGTTGTTCCGGCTACCAGTCCAATCTGCGCGCCCGTAAACCGCAACGATTGACCGAGCCAGGTTCCAAGAGTTACGTACCATACGCCCCAGATGAAATATTGGAGGAACATCATCAGGGCGAGTCGCGTCTTCATCAGCTTTTTCATCTGCCGATCAGACTACGCTATGGAATAGCTTCATGGAAAATTTGGCGATTAAGTGAGACAGCGAAGTGGCATAAATATCTACTATCCTGTAGTTTGCGGGATTAGCTGAATGTTTCACCTGCACATATTATGTCCGATAACAGATATTATGTTAAGTAGAATCGATAAAGAGGCTGCAATGAGAATGGAAGCAATCAGTGTCTTCATTGTTTTGCCTCCGGTAGCGGAGTTGCCAGATCTTGATTCAGATCATCCTCCGAGATTCCACACCGACCCCGAGAACAGCACAGTTCATGGTTAGCTGTGCAGCTTCCCTGCGGGATAGCATTAGCCTGCAACCACTTCTCGATTACCGGTTGTTGTCGAAGACGACTATTCACAAACCCGGTTGGATAGTAAGAAGGTTCGTTCCAAAGTACATCCCAAAGAATAGGGTTGCTAACCGCATCGTTGGGCGTTACCACGTCATTTCCCTGGCCATCCTTGCCAAAGAAGAAAAGCGCCCTATATGGACCAACGGCTTTCCCTTGGAAGGTTAGTTTTACAGTAAAAGAGGCATATTCTGTATAGGTCACTGGTTTACTTGACCATTCAGGGCTCCCTAATTTTATAGTATCGGCTACGCTTCGCTGCTCTGAAGCCTTAATAAACTCAGGTGCATCACTTGATCTTTGCCAGTCAGCCGTTACCACATGCCAACTCACCGGATTGCCATTGTCGGAAAAGTTGAATGTAGTTATGCCAGCGCCTAGAATCTGCGTGCCGGCTTGCGGCAGCGTAGCCAACTGACCCCATTGACTACTGGAAATACTAAGGATTGTTCCAGTCTTGAAACCTGACAAGGTGAAAACGGGTGTGGCATTCGCCAACTGCTTTGTCAGTTCTGCCTCATCGATTGTTTTCCCGCCGAGTTGGTTCAAACCAGCTTGTGATATTGCCTCCAGCGAGCAGAGCGTGCTTGCCTTGGTATAGGTGTTGCGCACGACTTCTTCCTCGTGCGACATGGACTGGGCTCTGGTTAAGGCGGGATAGCTCAGACAGAGAGCGACGACGCCGTACAACAATGCACGTCTCATCGTTGGGTTCTCCGAGAACTACTAGATTTGCACTGCCCAAAGGTTTACTGCTGAGGCCGCGTTCAACGGATAAGGTTTACTGCTGAGGCCGCGTTCAACGGATGGGGAATCCGGCGGTAAAAATGGTAGTTCTGGTTCTTCACACAAGTCAAGTAGTTCTTCTGAAGAACTTGAGAAACAACTTCAATGTCCGTGCAAACTTATGTTGTTTGCGTCTCCCTAAAATTTCTCTATAGAGATTGTTGGCATTCCATGTTGACAAATCAGAACCGGCTGCATGCAGAAAGGATTGTGGATGCCGGAGGCAGACTGCAAGACTTGTAACACTCCATTTACAGTAACAATATGACTAAATCGTCGAAGGTGGACTTGGTCGGCGTTGGGCTGAATGCTACGGACACGCTGATTCCCCTCTCAAGTTACCCTGCGCCGGGTTCGAAAGTGGAATACCGCACCGCGAATGTGCTACCCGGAGGACAGGTCGCGACCACTGTGGTTGCTTGCCAGCACTGGGGCATGCGCACCCGCTATGTGGGGAAACTCGGCGACGATGCCGCGGCAGCGCTTCATCGTGAGGCGTTTGCTCATGCGGGCGTAGAAACGCAGCTCCTTACCGTTCCTGGGGGGGCCAGCCCGCAATCGCTGATACTGGTGGACAGCGAAGGCGAGCGAACGGTGCTTTGCAGACGGGATGAACGGTTGATTCTTCAGCCACTCGATCTGAACCGCGAATGGATCGTAAATGCGCGTGCGCTCCATGTAGATGGCCATGATACGGCGGCGGCAACGGTCGCGGCGGGATGGGCCCGCGCCGCAGGCATTCCTGTCATCGCCGACCTGGATGAACTTTATCCAGGGGTTGAAGAGCTTCTCGACCATGTTGATTATCTGGTTGTGAGCCGGGATTTTCCATCCCGCCTGATGGAAGAACCAGTTCTGGAGAAAGCGCTGCAACAAATGCAGCGTCGCTATGGATGTCAACTAACGGCGGCAACTTTGGGACATGATGGAGTGCTGGCTTGGGACGGCAAGCATCTGCACTACACTGCTGCCTACTCTGTTCCGGTAGTGGATACGACGGGAGCAGGAGACATCTTCCACGCCGGATTCATCTATGGTCTGCTGCAGGATTGGCCTCTCGACCGCCAACTCGACTTTGCCTGTGCTGCAGCAGCCTTGAATTGCATGGCGGTCGGGGCCAGAGGCGGTATTCAAACGCTGGAGGCAATTGAAGCGTTGATGAGGACTGGGTCGCGGCACAATGCTGTTTATTGTGTATCGAATGCTGAGCGCGCAGCTCGCTAGTGCTGGTACTCTTTTCCTTGGGCAATCCTCAATTTTCGCGCAGAATTCGTCGACAGCCACTTGCCGTTATCGGCATGGCACTGCTTATTTTGTTTGTAGGCATGGCGCTGCTGGCTCCTTTGCTTGCGCCTTATAATCCGGCAGCGATCGACCTCAATCATCGTCTCGCAGCGCCGGGACATGCGCATTGGTTTGGAACGGATGAGTTGGGACGCGATATCTTCTCCCGTACGCTTTACGGCGCGCGGCTTTCATTGCTCGTCGCTACTTCGGTAGTTGGCTGTTCCCTCTTGCTGGGATTGATTCTCGGCGGAATTGCCGGCTATTATGGCGGAATTCTCGATACCCTGCTGAATGTTTTTGTGATGAATGCGTTTCTGGCGCTGCCGGGAATTCTGCTTGCGATTGCCTTCGTTGCATTTCTCGGGCCTGGACTGGTTAATCTCATTCTCGCGCTCTCTATTGGCGGCTGGGTGGGCTATGCCCGGCTGGTTCGAGCGCAGGTGCTCGCAGTGCGCGAGCGGGAATTTGTAGAGGCCGCACGATCCCTCGGGGCGAATGATCTGCGCATCTTTACACGACACATTCTGCCGAATATTTTGCAGCCGGTGATTGTGCAATCGGCCATTGGTATGGCGGGAGCGGTACTGGCAGAGGCAACGCTGAGCTTTCTTGGCCTGGGCGTACCTCCGCCCGCACCAAGCTGGGGCTCGATGCTGAATGATGCGCGTTCGCATCTTTTCGATGCGCCACATTTGGTGCTGTTCCCGGCGATGGCTGTGATGTTGTGCGTACTTTCGTTCAATTTCCTAGGTGATGCGCTGCGGGATTATCTGGATCCACGGACTAGGATGAGCATAGGGCTGTGAACTGTCGACTGCCTGGAAGCCTGCACGTGAAAACAAGCATGTTCTTCCCTTTCGAGATGCCTGCGATGCCACCGAGCCCAAAATGAAATTCTTTAGAAATTTACTAGCCCTTCGAATTACTTCTCCTAATAAAACAGAGATTACCGCGTTTGCTAGCAGCCAGCGGACTGATGCGAGCCGCGGCCATTTGGCATGTTATGCGTTCGAGATCTACGGATGAAACATGTAAAGATTCATATTTTCGATCTCATCGTAGTGCATTAGTATTGTGGTCCACGTAATTTACCCAAGAAGTGTGACGGGATAGAGCAAACTCCATAATCGGCAGACAGGAGAAAGCGCATGCAAAGCGTATCCGGATGTCAAGGCGATTTACTGAGAGCTGCAGATGCGGGCTTGCCATGCCAGTCTCGAACCAGGACTCGCACTCCTGGACCCGTTACAACAGCTGTCGGCCTACTGTTCCTGCTATCAATGATCGGTTGCGGAAAGAAAGAAACTCCGCCTGCGCCCGCGCCTCCCGAAGTCGAAGTAACAGATGTTGTCGTACAAACTGTTCCTGTCTATAAACAATGGGTTGCGCAACTAAATGGCCAGATAAACGCAGACATTACTCCTAAAGTGCAGGGTTATCTGATCGAGCGGAATTATCAGGAGGGCTTCTTCGTTCGCAAGGGCCAATTGCTTTACGAGATCGACCCGCGGCCTTTCGTAGCCGCCCTGGATCAGGTAAAAGCACAAGTCGCGGTGGCCGTTGCGCAACAGACCGAAGCGGAAAACAATGTCACGCGCGATCGTCCACTCGCGGCTCAGCACGCGATTCCCCAAAAGCAGTTAGACACGGACATTTCGAACCTGGAGGCGGCAACAGCTCAGGTTGCCGCTGCGAAGGCTTCAATGGCGCAGGCTGAACTGAATCTTTCCTGGACCAAAGTATTTTCTCCAATTGATGGCTTAGCCGGCATATCGAATTCAAATGTAGGCGACCTGGTGGGTACGAGCACGAAGATGACAACCGTGTCTCAGGTGGATCCTATCCGGGCATATTTCAATATCAGCGAAAGCGATTATCTCGACAGAGCGCAGGAAATTTCGCGGGCCGTGCAGGGAGGCAGAGGGCAGGCGAATGCTCTGCCAGTCGAGTTCATTCAGACAAACGGTGTTACTTTTCCGATCAGGGGCAGGATCATTTTGGTGAATCGTGAGGTAGCTGCCTCAACTGGCACGATTCAGCTTGCCGCGGACTTTGCAAACAAGGGTGGCATTCTACGCCCAGGTGGCTTTGGCAACGTTCGCATCGAAACCGGCTCTACACAAAACGCATTGCTTGTTCCTCAGGCTGCGGTGATTGAAGTCCAGTCAATGTACCAGATTGTTGTCGTGGGGGCTGACAACAAAGCGACGTTTCGCCCGGTAAAAGTAGGAGAAAGGGTCGGAACGAAGTGGATCATCACCGAAGGCCTCAAGCCTGGAGAGAAGGTCGTTGTCCAGGGCTTTATGAAGGTGCGAGAGGGTATGCCGGTTAATCCCAGGCCGTATACCGTTTCCTCCACGGCCGGGGGCAACTGATCATGTCCAAATTCTTTATCAATCGGCCAATCGTCGCGATCGTCATTTCGATATTGATGGTCATCGGCGGTATCGTCTCGATGCTCAGCCTCCCTACATCCCAATTTCCGAATATTGCTGATCCGCAAATACAGGTCCTTGCCAACTACACGGGCGCGGACGCTCAGACAGTAGCGCAGTCCGTAGCTACGCCGATCGAGCAGCAGATGTCAGGCGTAGATGACATGAGCTACATGTACTCGCTGAACTCCAGCGACGGGAAGATGACTCTGACTGTTGATTTTGGGATAGATACGGTGGCCAGCACTGACCAGATCCTGACGCAGATGCGCACCTCACAGGCAAACGCTCAATTGCCCAGCGTGGTAATCAATCAGGGCGTCACGGTGCAAAAGTCGACCGCAGCGCCATTAATGCTGATCGATCTAAGCTCACCGAATAACAGCTACGACAATATTTTTCTGGCAAATTACGCCACCATCAATCTGAACGATGCCCTAACCCGTGTACCGGGTGTTGCCTCAGTATCAGTGTTTGGCGCAGGCCAGTATGCGATGCGTTGCTGGGTCAATCCGGATAGACTGGCAAACCTGAGGATCACAGTTCCGGAGATTATCAGCGCGATCCAAGCCCAGAATAATGTGAACCCGGCGGGCAAGATCGGCGGAGAACCAGTCCCATCAGGACAACAGTTCACCTATACGGTGCGTGCGCCCGGGCGACTTCCTTCCGCCGAAGAATTTGGGCAGATCATTGTGCGAGCCAAACCCGGCGAAGGTATTCTGCGCCTGAGAGACGTAGCCCGCGTAGAGCTTGGCGCTCAAACCTATAACATGGTTAGCCGGCTGGACGGCGACCCGGCGGCCCTCGTGGCAATTTATCAGGCACCGGGCGCTAACGCGGTCGCAACTGCTGCCGGTGTCCGCCGCCTGATGGAAGAAGCGAAGACCCGCTTTCCACCGGACCTGAACTATGTAGTTGCGCTCGATACCACTCTGTCGGTCACCGCCGGAATCAACGAGATCGTGCACACCCTCTTTGAAGCGCTTGCGCTGGTGGTTTTCGTAGTCTTTCTCTTTCTTCAGGGATGGAGAGCCACTCTTATCCCTCTGCTTGCTGTTCCGGTTTCGCTTATCGGAACCTTCATGGTCTTTCCGCTTCTTGGTTTCTCCATCAACACCCTCTCACTCTTTGGCCTGGTTCTGGCTATCGGACTGGTTGTCGACGATGCGATCGTCGTTGTCGAAGCGGTAGAGCACCACATTGAACACGGCATGACTCCGCACGATGCGACAGTCAAAGCGATGGAAGAGGTCTCCGGCCCTGTCGTGGCGATCGCGTTAATTCTAGGCGCTGTTTTTATTCCTACCGCATTTATTCCAGGAATTACCGGCCGCCTCTATCAACAGTTCGCTGTCACCATCGCAGTGTCGGTCGCCTTTTCAGCTTTCAATGCACTCACACTCAGCCCGGCACTCTCCGCCATGTTGCTACGGCCAAGGAAAGAGACTCGAGGTCCTCTGGGAGCCTTCTTCCGCTGGTTCAATCGGGTTTTCGGCAGAGCGACAGATGGGTATGTCAATATCTGCAGACACCTCATCCATAAAGCAGGCTTTGCTTTCCTGCTATTGTTGGCGTTTATCGTGGGTGCAGGGTATTTCGCCCAGAAAATACCGGGAAGCTTTCTTCCCGATGAAGACCAGGGGTACGTTTACGTTGGCCTGCAGCTGCCCGATGCAGCGTCATTGCAGCGCACCTCCGACGCATCGAAGGAAGTCGAGAAAATTATTCTCGACACGCCTGGCGTGAAGTATGTCAGTACTGTGGTTGGTTACAGCATGCTAAGTGGCGTCAATACCACTTACAGCTCTTTCTTCTTCGTCTCGTTCAAAGATTGGCACGAACGCAAAACTCCAGAGGAGAGTTACGACGGAATTAAACGACATTTGGCCGGTGCCCTTTCAAGGGTCACATCGGGTATCGCATTTGCGTTTCCTCCACCCGCAATCCCCGGCGTGGGCGCATCGGGAGGATTCACCGTCGTTCTGGAGGATCGTTCGGGCAGTGCGATTGAATTCCTTGCGAAGAATACTGCTATCTTCATGGCCGAGGCTCGCAAGCGTCCCGAACTTGCAGGCGTGATGACCACTGCCCTTTTCGGAGTACCGCAAGTAGGCATCACCGTCGATCAGGAAAAGGTACTCACGCAGCAGGTCAATTTGGCAAATGTCTATCAGACCCTGCAAACCTTTATGGGCGGCTCCCTGGTGAATTACTTCAACCGTTTCGGTAGGCAGTGGCAGGTCTACGTTCAGGCTGAAGGCGACTATCGAACTTCAGCGGCCAACCTGGGCAAGTTCTATGTCAACAACAGTACCGGTCAAATGGTTCCACTAAGTACGCTTACCGGAAATGAGCCGCGTAGTGGACCCGAGTTCATTATGAAGTACAACCAGTTCCAGTGTGTGCAGATCAACGGTTCAGCCGCTCCGGGATACAGCTCCAGTCAAGCGATTGCAGCGCTACGGGACGTATTCAATAAAACCATGTCCAACCAGATGGGCATCGACTACATGGGCATGTCGTATCAGGAAGTGAAGGCAGCGCAGGGAGTCAAGCCTTCTGTGGTCTTCGGGCTCTCTTTCCTCATTGTATTTCTGATTATGGCGGCACAGTATGAAAGCTGGTCTCTGCCGCTCAGTGTACTGTTAGGCGTTCCCATCGCTGTCTTTGGAGCTTTTGCTGCGCTCTATTTACGCCGTCTGGACAACGATGTGTATGCGCAGATCGGTCTGGTGATGCTCATCGGCTTGTCGGCCAAGAACGCCATTCTGATCGTTGAGTTTGCCAAAGCTGAATACGAAGCCGGTAAATCGCCAATCGATGCTTCTCTCGCCGCCGCGAGGCTGCGATTGCGGCCAATCCTGATGACGGCCTTCGCTTTTATTCTTGGTTGCGTTCCGTTGTGGCTCGCTACGGGAGCAGGCGCTGTTTCGAGACGGGTGCTGGGGACGGCGGTCATCGGCGGAATGCTTGCTGCTTCCCTGCTCGCCGTCTTTTTCATTCCCGTTTTCTTTGATGTTGTCGAACGATTTGGCAATCTCTTCGGCAAAAAGAAGACGCCGGAAGCAAAACCTCAACCGATCCCGGAAGGACCTACGACATGATCGGCATGAGAAAATCTGCCGTCATCCTATTGGTGCTCACGCTGAGCGGCTGCAAGCTCGGGCCCAATTACAAACGCCCGCCTTTAACTGTGCCGGACCAATACCGCGGCAGTGCCCCGGATTTGTCGAATCAACCCGGTACCGAGCCATTTGCGGAGATGAAATGGGAATCAGTCTTCGAGGATGAAACCCTTAGAGCGCTCATTCAGGAAGCGCTGACCAATAACTACGATATGCAGATCGCTGCCTCCCGTATCATGCAGGCCAGGGCGGTTGTTGGAGAAACGCGAGCGAACCAACTACCGTCCCTGAACGGGTCGTTCGGTATCAACTACCAGCGCAACTCGCTTGCCCTGAATGGACCGACAATCTATGGGGCAGAAATCCAACTGAGCTACATTGTCGACTTTTGGGGAAAATTCCGTCGGGCGACCGAGGCTGCGCGTGCCCAACTGCTTGCCACCACGTATGCCAGGAGCGTTGTTCAGACAACGCTGATTTCCGATGTAGCGACCGCATATTTCCAGCTCCGACAGTTTGACTATCAGCTGGATTTCTCGCAGAAGACCGTCATCGCCGACAAGGATATCCTGAGAATCAATACCATCAACTACAACGGCGGCGAGTTTGCGATCACCGATGTACATCAGGCAGAACTGCTGGTGCAACAATCGGAAGCTCAAGTGATCAGCAGCGAGCAGTCCATTGCTCAAACCGAAAATCAGATCAGCATCCTGCTGGGTAGAAATCCCGGACCGATTGCCCGCGGTTTTGCTCTGATCGACCAGCCTCACCTGGCAACTATACCCATCGGACTTCCTTCAGCGCTCCTCGAGCGCAGGCCCGACGTGCGCCAGAGTGAAGCGAATCTGATCGCCGCAAATGCGAATGTAGGAGTGGCCAAGGCGGCGTTTTTCCCGCAGATTCCCTTGACTGGCCTGTTTGGAGCCCAAAGTACCGCCTTAACCAGTTTCCTGCAAGGACCTGCTACGGTATGGTCTGTGGCTGGTGAGATCGCGCAGCCGCTTTACGCTGGCGGCGCGATCAGGAGCGCCTATAACCTCGCCTGGGCACAGCGCAATGAAGCGGAATTGACTTATAAACAAACCGTACAGGGCGCCTTTGGAGATGTAGCGAACAGCCTAGTCGGCTATCGCCAGGCCAGACTCTTTCGGATGAAGATCGAAGAGCAGACGAATACCTATCAAGAGACTGCGCGCCTCGCAAACGTCCGCTTTACAGGAGGAGCCACGAGCTTCCTCGAGGTCCTGGTGACGCAACAGCAGTTTTTCACCTCAGAGCTGCAACTGGCAGAGGCCTGGAACACCGAGATGCAGAGTTACGTTCAACTCTACCAGGCCCTCGGCGGAGGCTGGCAGCCATCATAGCCAATGAATGATCCACTGCGGCACGCTTACTTTCCCGCAATCGAAGAACTTACCATCCATCAGTGTAGTGAATATTGCCGATAATGATCGAGGCAGTGTTTGGCTGGAAGAAGCCTTCTGTGTAGACTACGCCCAAGCATGCCCATAGCCACCGCCCCAGAAAAACGCCGACGCATTCTTCCAGCTTTGGAGCGCTATTTCTCCTTTGAAACACTGGGTGCCCGCTGGCGCACCGAAATTATTGCGGGATTCACCACATTCATCACAATGGCGTACATCGTCTTTGTGAACCCAGCGATTCTGCATGAAGCCGGAATGCCGATTGCCGCAGTCACGGCTGCTACCTGCATCTGCGCCGCACTCGGCAGCATACTGATGGGCGCGTTGGCGAAATACCCCATCGCGCTGGCCCCGGGAATGGGCCTGAACGCCTACTTTACGTACACGGTCGTCAAGCACATGGGGGTGCCCTGGGAAACGGCGCTTGGTGCGGTCTTTATTTCCGGCGTCATTTTTCTATTGCTTACAATCGGCGGCATTCGCCAGTTGTTTGTCAGCGCGATTCCGCATGAATTGCATGCCGCTGTCGCCGGCGGTGTAGGTCTGTTTATTGCATTCATCGGGCTTCACAACTCGGGCATCATTGTTTCTGATCCATCGACGGTGGTTGCGTTGGGAAACCTGCGCAATCCGCAAACTGCGTTAGCTGTCTTTGGGCTTTTGTTGATCGCGCTCCTGCAGGTTTTTCATATACGCGCATCCATGTTGATCGGAATCATCGGTACTACGCTCACGGGATGGACCTTCAGCCTTGTGCACTGGCAACCGCAGAGCTATCGCCTCTCTGACATCACCGCAACAGCCTTAAAGCTCGATATTCGCGGAGCGCTGCATGTGGGAGTATTGGAGATTATCTTTGTCTTCCTTTTTGTCGATCTCTTCGACAATATCGGCACACTTGTGGCCGTGAGCCAGAAGGCTGGGTTGATTGATTCAGACCATCGCATTCCCCGCCTGAACCGCATCTTTTTTGCCGATGCGACCGCGACGATCGCAGGATCGCTGACAGGAACCAGCACGGTGGTCAGCTATATCGAATCGAGCGCGGGCGTCGCTGCTGGCGGACGGACAGGCGTTACCGCTATCGTCACAGGCCTGCTTTTTATGGTGACGCTTTTCATTGCCCCGCTAGTTGGAGCCATTCCTGCTGCGGCAACTTCACCTGCGCTGATCGTTGTCGGCGGTATGATGCTCTCATCGATCAGCGATATCAAGTGGTCTGATCCACTCATTGCTTTTCCCGCTTTTCTGACTCTGATAACCATTCCGCTAACGTACTCGATTGCGAACGGATTGAGCTTTGGCATCGTGTCTTTTGCCGTGCTGCGCATCTTCAGCGGAAGATTTCGCCGACAGGACTGGATGCTGTATCTGCTGGCCGCGCTGTTCCTATTGCGATTTTTTTATATGGCAGGAGGATGATTCTAATCGTGAACAGTCACAGATATTGCTCCAACCATCACTGGTTTCGCGCACACCTGCTGGCAGGCGTGGATCCCGATCAAGGCACTTCGCCACGAGTGAAACAACGGCCGGGCTCATGACATACTGTTTAGGGTCGTAAACAGTATGTCAGTACAAGAAGAATTTATGCGGCGGGCGATTGCGCTCGCTACAGAAAATGTCCGCACCAATGCAGGCGGACCTTTCGGAGCTGTCATTGTGAAGAACGGCAAGATTGTCGGTGAAGGCGTGAACACGGTCACCGCAATGAATGACGCCACGGCACACGCCGAGGTGAATGCCATTCGAGATGCCTGCCGAAAACTCGGGACATTTGACTTGAGTGATTGCGAACTCTATACCAGTTGCGAGCCTTGTCCGATGTGCTGGGCCGCATCCTACTGGGCACATATTAAAACAATCTACTATGGCAACAGGGCGGAGGATGCTGCGCGCATCCACTTTGCAGATGCGTTTTTATACGAGCAGTTGACGCTTCCCCGTGAGAAACGCGTCATTCCTGGTCACGAGCTCCTGCGCAAAGAGGCATGGGAAAGTTTTCAGGCCTGGGAAGATAGCACGGAGAAGATTGATTACTAATTGTGGTTCATCGCTCCATTGCAGATTTGGATGCGTGATTAGAAAGAGCGAAGCAGATCCTTCGCTATGCTCTGGATGACAGCCCTCTAATTCTCCACCAGCGCATCGGCAATCGCCAGCGCTTCATCCATGGCGGCAATGCCAAAATCAATCTCTTCTTTCTTGATGATCAACGGCGGCGCAATTACAAAATGGCTCACCCAGGCCTGCTGTGTTACACCGTTCTTCATCATGTGCGCGGCAATTTGATCGACTACAAGTGCTTTACCACTCACCTTATCGCTCATCGTATTGAATGGCTGCTTGGTAACGCGGTTCTTCACTAGCTCCACGGCCCAGAACAACCCCATACCGCGCACATCGCCGATGGAGGGATGTTTTGCTTTCAGCGCTTCGAGGCTGCTACGCATATATGGTTCCAGTTCCGCTGCACGATCGACCAGCCCCAAGCGCTTCATCTCGGCGATGGCTGCCACCGCTGGCTTTAGCGTCATAGGATGCGCTTCGTAGGTGTGTCCGTGTGCAAAGTAGTGGTCGTCAAAATACGTGGCGATCTTTTCAGTGGTAGCGCACAGGCCCAGCGGCACATAGGCGGATGTAATGCCCTTGGCGGTCGTCAACATATCGGGCTTTACACCCCAGTGATCCATGGCAAACCATTTGCCGGTGCGTCCCCATCCGGTCATCACCTCATCGGCGATGAGCAGCACGTTGTGCCGGTCGCAGATGGCCCTCAGCCGTGGCATATATTCAGGTGGAGGAACGAGGACGCCATTAGTCCCGACAATCGGCTCGACGATGACGGCAGCGACGTTCTGTTCGTTCTCGATCATGTGTTCGAGATAATCGACACAGGCAATGCCGCATTGCGGATAGGTGTGCTTGATTGGGCAATCGTAGCAATTTACTTCCGGAGCAAAAAGGAAGTCCCGTCCTTTGCCGGAAGGCTCAACCGCCCAGCGCCGTGGATCGCCGGTAGCGGCGATTGAGCTGGCTGTTGAGCCGTGATAAGAGCGGTAGCGCGAAATGATCTTCGACTTCCCTGTATACATCCGCGCAATTTTGAAGGCGGCTTCATTCGCTTCGGTGCCGGATGTGGTGAAGAAAAACTTCGTAAGTCCCTGCGGCAGGACTTCGGCGAGCGCTGTGCTTAACTCGGCACGGGCGCTCGTCGCATAACCAGGCATAATGTATGGCAGAGCGCGAGCCTGCTCGACGATGGCATCAATCACGGCCTGATTCTTGTGTCCGAGATTGACGCACATCAGCTGCGCGGAAAAATCGAGATATCGCTTGCCTGCCGCGTCGATGATATAGCAGCCTTCCGCATCGACGATGTGCAGCGGCATCCAGCTCTTCTGGAATCGCCATGTGCCATAGTTATATTGTTTGGTCGCCTGAACAATATCGGGAGTGGTAAGTGTATCCGGCATCGCTTTGCCTCAATCCCCTTTTTCGTCGGCGCTGAATATTGTCCAGGGACCCGCTTTCATGTCGCGCAGAATTGGAGCCTGCCAGGAAAACTCAGGATGCTCCGCGAGAAATGGTTTGGCTAGGAAGTCTTCGCCGCACGGATGGCCGGCATGGGCAATCAGGCTCATATTCTGTGCCATGTCGCTCGTGGTCACCTTGCCCTCCACAGCGCCTGCTGGATAGTAAGGCGGCCACTCCCATTGCGGAATTCCCTCTTTTGCCGTATCGACATGCCCGCAAAGGCTGCGCTGATCTGCCTGCTTCTTATTGAGAAAGCTGTCTTCGTGATCAGCGAGGAATTCCTCTGCCGCTGTTGCATCGATCCTTCCCTTGTTCGACGCCATTTCTTGCTCCCACCGCACGCGCCGAGCGTTGGGTGAAGTGGAGAGATCGTTGTAGTTGAAGCCGTCAGTCTCTTCCTTAATGAGCTTGGGATCGCGCGCAAAATTCGAGCTAACGAAATAGCCGTCTTTCGTCCGCCACAGCGGAGTGTTTTTCAAGCCAAGCTCAAGATAGGCAATCTCGCCCGTCTTGCGGTCGCCGATGAGCCAGTCGTTGGCATAGCCGCCGCTGTTGCCGTCGCGCATCGTTGCCACAACATCATCGATGGAATTTGCATACTGTAGCGCCTTGCGCGAACGCATAAAGGTAGGCTTGCCGTTCGAGTTCCATCCTTGAAATCCGCTGATTGTCGTCTCGCTGAGCATGATGCCCGCGTCGGTGATACCGAAGTCGTCGTTGCTCGTGATCATTCCCGGCACGCCGTCCATGAGGATGCTGTGTCCTTTGTCCGGATGGATGTCGAACATGATCGTCCAGCGTTCGCCCTCGGCGTAGGAGCTCCAGTTGTTGTGGGCGATGACGATTTTGCCGTCTTTGGTATAGCTGCCGGTCGCAATGAAAGCGCTGCAATTGCCTGGCGCGTCGATCTTTGGAAACTTCTTCGACTTATTCTGCGCGTGCTGTTGCTTGTTCAGCCAGGGAACATAATACTCTGACAACTCCATCGTTCCGTTGATGGCCACAATATCCCATACGTCGAGCTTGATGCCTTTGGCCTGCACGCCTTCGGCGATGCCGGAAAGCTCTTCCTGATATTCCGGATCGATGTGAGGCCAGAGAATTGTCTTTGCCGCATTGCGATAGAAGGCCCAGTCGCGCTGGGTTCCATGCTCATCCTCAAGCTTAAAGACCTGATAAGCGTCTTCAATTTGTGGAGCAAGCAGGTAACCGTGCTGATAGCCAATTTGTTCAGGAGTGCCCTGCAGATGCACGTACGTCCAGCCATTGCGCTCAAAAGTATAGGCGCCCTCAAGACGGTCATCATGATGAATGGAAGGTTGAGCTAAAGCCGGTATTGCGCTGAGACCCAGCGCGATTGCTGCTATACGTATCAAATTACAACCGGAAGAAAGGCCGCCTGCCATGCAATCGTGCTCCGTGTAGGAAAGTTGACTACGACGATAGCACGATGACAGCAGACGGCGATCTACATTATTCAGCGCTTCTTGGCTGATTTCTTTACCGGCTTCGCAGTTTTGTGCGGCGCCTTTTTCGCTGCCGGTTTTGCGGCCGGTTTGGAGGCCTTCTTTGTGGCCGACTTCGGTGTGGGTCTGGCTGCCTGCTTCTTTGCGTGCGGCGCAGCTTTCTTTGCCGCTTTTGCTGGAGCCGGCTTCACATGCGTCTTCTTTACCGGGGCAGCATGCTTCGCTGGCGCAGCAGCCTTGGCCGCGGGCTTCGCGGCTTCTTTTTTCACGGGCTTTGGAGCGGGGATCGCCTTCGCCGCAAGCACCGGCTTGGCAGGGGGCGTATGCTTCGTTTCCGTCTCCTTCTTTGCCACAGCAACGGGAACAGGCTTCGCTTTGGCTGCCGGCTTCGCAGGAATTTCTTCCTCTGCCTCATCGTCGATGTCGTCTGCATCCAGATCGAGATCGTCGATTGCAGGCAGATCTTCCTCATCGGAATCTTCGTCTGTCAATTTTTCTGTCTTGATCTTCGGTTCCGCAGCCTTTTTGCGTGAGCGGCGAATGGTTACGGGCGGAGGAGGCGCAGGCGGCGAGTACGGCTCTAGAAAAGCGCGCATCTCTTCGTCGGTCTGCAGCTTGCCATCGATCAATTGGAAGAAAAGTTCCCGCAGCAACTCGTTGTAGCGCTCAATCTCCGGCGTGATGCGCATTTCCTGCATGAGTGCGGCCGGGACTTTCTGGCGCGCTTCCGGCCAGACGGTAAAGAAGTTCTTGAACTTGTTCTGGATCGCTGCGCCCTTACCGGTGTATGCCAGCCACAAAATCGCTTCCGGCTGATAGGACGTCAGTAGCTTCCAGGTTGCCGAAGGCGTGGCCGCTTCCTTACCTGTGAAGACTTTGGCAAATGCCTTTCCTTCGGATTCCAGATGATTCCATTGCTCGACGAATCCAGGCCGAATGAATGTCTTCTTTAGCGCAGCGATGTCCTTTGGCTGCATCTTGGCCGTCAACAATTCCATCTGTGCGGCGGAAATGTCAGGATGGACGCCCTGTATTAGCAACTGATAGTAGTATTCGCGCAAATGCTCCAACCCATGCACATCGACTTTGGAAACAGTCCATGTGGGAAGGATGTGCTTCATCCAGCCCTCGGATTCAAGGACCTTCAGAGCGCGTAGGCCGTCTTCCTCATGACCAATCTCTTCAAGCTCATACCCTTTCAGGTGTGCTGGAATGGAGTCGATCATGCCTTCGTTTTTCGCATTCTCGTAGCGGGTTTGTGTTCGCTCGTCCAGTTCCCAACCCAGCCGCGTTTTCAGGCGGGCGGCTCGCAAAAGGCGAGAAGGATCCTCGATGAATCCATAGCTGCTCACTAGACGGAGATGCCGCGATTCAATGTCTGCCATCCCGTTTAAAGGATCGAGCAAAAGACCATAAGAGCCTTCGTTCAGAGAAATTGCCATGGCGTTTGCGGTAAAGTCACGCCGCCGTAAATCCTCAAGGATGGGCGTCCAGTGATAAACGGGTTTGCCGGGCTTTGGATATTCCTCGCGGCGCGCACTTGAAATCTCGACGCGCACGCTACCCGGAAACCAGAAAAAGAGAGTGCGGGTGGGCTCATATTCACCCCATAACCGTGCACCTACTTTTTCCAATGTTTTCTTTAATTTAGTAGCGTTTCCTTGAACCGTAAAATCAAGGTCACGGACAGAAGATCCTGTCGTCAGGTCACGCACGGCGCCACCAGTCAGAAATACCGTCATGCCGGCGTCCCGGGCTGCATCGCGGACCTGTTGGATAGCTTTCTGTTGGGCGGGAGAGAGGCGATTTTCTAGGAGGTAAATATAGTCAGGCATGCCTTAACAATCTGCGAAGAGGTGATGAAACCGCTGGGACTCGTCCACCTATCAGCTCATCATTAAGCTGATTATTTACAATGGTTTAGGAGAAAAACGTCCCACAATGCAAAGCAACACTCTAACATATGGGAATCCACTTGGCTACCAATTTGCACAATTTTCGCTGCGAATTGGGTTTTTCGCATGCGACAATAACGAACGCGCGACTTAAATTTCTATGAGCTTGAGCCGGAAAAAAGTCATCCTCCGCAAATTCACCCGAGACTGGGTATCCGGCTATATTGCGGCTTCCGGATTTACACGCCAAGGTGCGCTGGAAATGCTCGACATGAGCGGGAAAGTCTTAACCATTTTGAATCAGGAAGTTAAATGGGCTTGCTTCGTCCGGGACTTCAATTCCGGGGAGATTGACAATCCTGAGCGGCTGCTACGCAAAACCTTCGCCGGACGCCCACGCGGTGAAGGTCTCTGGCTTCGGCTTCAGCTAAAAGACGGAGATATCCTTGAAGGACTGTCTGAAAATAACCTCGGCCTTCTGGACGCAGACGGTTTCTTCCTGACACCGCCGGATACCCGGAGTAACACACAGCGGATTTGGCTACCACGCACTTCGCTGGCTGCACTGGAGATCGTCGCCGTGATTGGCGGTGCCGCCAAAAAGAAGCCAGTCGAAGCGGCCAAGCCGGAAGAGCAACGGCAAGAGACGCTTTTCCCTATAACCAGGCAATAAACTTACCGATCCTTTGATGTTTCTGTGATGCCCCTGCTGCACCGATATCCCTGCTCCTCCCATCCGTTACAGGTACAATCGCCCCATGAAGTTAGCGGACCTCGCTCACCTTTTAGGTGCGGAATGTCATGGAAAGCCCGACTCTGAGATCACCGGCGTCGCCGGCATTGAAGAGGCAGGCCCCGGTCATGTCACCTTCGTAGCCAATCCGAAATACGCCGGTCTTGCCAGGAAGACGAAAGCCGGGGCAGTGCTGGTTGCGCCCAGCTTTCCGGAAATTGAAGCTCCCACGCTGCGTATCAAGAACCCGTATCTGGCCTTCGCCCGGGCCATCGAGATTTTTTATCCCGCTCCATCGTACCCTTCAGGAATTCACCCGACGGCAGCGATCGATCCCACAGCACGTATCGGTGAAGGCGCATCGATCGGGGCATATGTAGTCGTGGGGGAGAACTGCGTCATCGGCGACCACGCTACGATTCTGCCACACGTCGTGATTTATCCAAATGTTCAGGTCGGTGACTACTTCTTCGCACATGCTCATGCTGTGGTGCGCGAGGCCTGCAGGCTTGGAGACCATGTCATTCTGCAAAATGGGGTTGTTGTCGGCTCTGATGGCTACGGCTTTGCCAAGGACGATGCGGGCAAATGGCACAAAATTGTGCAATCCGGACCGGCTATCATTGAGGATTACGTCGAAATCCAGGCCAACTCCTGCATTGACCGCGCTAGCGTCGGGGAAACCAGGATTGGCCGCGGCGCCAAGATCGACAATCTTGTGCAAGTGGGTCACGGCTCCTCCGTCGGCGAAAATACGCTGCTTTGCGCGCAGGTAGGGCTGGCTGGCTCTACCCATATTGGCGACGATGCCGTCCTTGCCGGCCAAGTGGGTGTTGCCGGTCACTGCCATATCGGCGATCGCGTGATTGTGACCGCCCAATCAGGGGTTGGGGGCAATATCGAGGCAGGAAAGATCATCAGCGGCTCTCCGGCTTACGACAATCGACAGTGGCTGCGCGTCTGCGCCATCATGCCGCGACTGCCAGAGCTGCTAAAACAATTTGAGAGAAAACGGAAAACAGCAAACGAATAGCAGCAGCCAGAAGCCTCGCGGCATCTCACAAGGGATATGCAAATCGAAATAGGTCATAAATCCGAGAGCGACGGCCATGCACTTGCCGATCCAATCCGCGTGCTTCTGCTTGATGATCACGCAGAGAATCTGCTGCTGCGCTCGACTATTCTCCGCAAGTATGGCTACGTAACAGAGACCGCCACCACGATTGATGAGGCCAACCAGCTTCTTGATGAGATCGACATCGCTGTACTCGATTACCATCTGGGCGCGGGAAAATTTGGCACCGATGTGGCTGCGAAGCTTCGTCAGCGTCGTCCGGAAGTTCCGATCATTATTCTGTCGGCAACGCTCGAACGGAGGTTCGGCGGCCCCGAAGATATGCATCTGCTCAAGGGCTACAGTTCGATCGATGACCTTGTAGCGGCGCTCCGTTCCTTTGAAGCCAAACTGCGCGGTAAGCCGGTGGTCGTCGATGCACGCGAGTTTTTCTATTCGCGCATCAACATGGCAGTTGGCGACGACGTAGTGCTGGAGATACTGGACACGAACGGCAACTGGCAATATGTGAATGAAACCAGCGCGCACTTACACGAACGCCCGCGTGATTGGTTCCCAGGCAGGAACATGTTTGACGAGATGCCCGAGCTCGCTCCTGACTGGCGTGATATTCTCCGTACGGTCGCAGTGACTCGCGAGACCTACATCGACCGGACGTACCGTGGGTTGCTGAATCTGCCGCGCAAGGGTGAAGCGTGGGTCTGGAATGTGCTTGCGTTTCCTATTACCCTGCATACGAATGAATCCGGCGTAGTTCTGACTGCGAGGATACTGGAACGAAAAACTACACTATGAAGAAGTTTGCGTCTGCCTATTCCCTTATTTGTCTAATTTCATTTTTTCTACTCTGCTCTGGCGGATGTCGCTCCGCATTTGTTTCTACGATGATCGCCAATCACAGTGACAGGCCGGTCACGCTGCTGGAGGTTGATTACCCCAGCGCAAGCTTTGGGGTAGGTGCACTCGCATCCGGCGCGGAATATCAATACCGCTTCAAAATTCAAGGCTCCGGCCCCGTCAAACTCCAGTTCACCGATGCTTCGGGCAAGACGCATACGGCGTCTGGACCGGTTGTGACCGAAGGAGAACAGGGCACACTGCTGATCACCATCAGCCCCGCCGATGACGTATCATGGCTACCTAATTTATCGAAAATCAGGTAGCCTGAACTTCATCCGGGGTCCTCGGTTCAAGCTCCTCACCTCCGGTTTGCAATACTTTCACTGAACAAGGCGTTCCCGGTGCTCGCGGCAGTTCATGAGAGCGATATGGATCCTTTGCACAACGCAAGATCATCGTCTTTTCATATCGGATTTGCACTGACCCTGGTAGCCATCTTTGCCGTAGTTACCTTCACAGCATGGGTGTCGCTACTGATGGACGCAGGGGCCAATGGTGAAGCGGCGGTCTGGTGGTCCAATGCAATTCTCCTTGCAGCCCTACTTTTGAATAAAAGGCCGCGGTGGCCTGCACTTTTTGTTGTCGGCTACCTGGCCAATGTGACGGCGCACCTGATTGTGCGCCAGTCGGTTGCCGTCAGCCTGGGACTTTCAGCATGCGACATACTGGAAGTTGCCATCGCTGCCTACCCATTTGCCCATACCACGCGAGATGCAATCCGGTTCTCACGGCCTCGTGAACTTGCCCGGCTCTGCCTTGTCGGCGCCCTGGTGGCGCCGACAATATCGGCTGTTGCCGCATCGATAGTGTATTCCTTGCATGGTCCGCTTCCCCCCAGGTTTGGATTGCACTGGTTCTTCTCGAATGCGCTCGGGACGATCGCCATCACGCCGGTTATTCTCTCTCTTTTTGACGGCGAGATTGCTGCCCTGCTGCAACGTAAAAGACTGTTTGAAACTATTGGTCTTCTATCGTTAATGATTCTTTGTACCGAGGCTGTCTTTCGTCACGCCGGTTACCCTCTGCTCTTCGTCCTCTTCCCTCCTCTGCTACTGATCGTTGTGCGGCTCGGCATGGGCGGCGGTATGCTGGGCGTCAGTGTCATTGCGATCTTCTCGGTTGTCTCCACAGCGCATGGCCGCGGCCCGTTGACGCTGATTTACGACGCCAGCTGGCAGAGGCAACTCTTCTTCACCCAGGTTCTTCTCGCCAGCGCCGTTCTGTGCGTTGCACTCGTGGCTGTGGTATTGAATGAGCGCCGTCTGCTTGAACAGAGTGCCCGGAAAAGCGAGCAGCTATATCGATTGCTGGCTGAAAACTCTCGCGACATCATTGTCCTCACCGATCTCAATCATCGCCGCGAATATGTCTCTCCAGCAGCGCAATGGACGATGGGCTGGGATCCTCAGGAACTTATCGGAACGACGTATCAGGAGAGTATCGTCCATCCGGACGATGTCCCAGCTTTGACTGCAACCCTTGAAGCGCTTAAGAATGGCGATCCAACAAAGACCTTGACTTATCGTTGCCAGAAAAAGGATGGCTCCTATCTCTGGATGGAGGCGAACATCAGTCTTTACTGCGATCGGGTCACCGGCCGGCCAATCGGTTATGTGAATGTTGTGCGCAACGTCGCCGAGCGGAAGGCTGCTGAAGAAAGCCTTAAAGATGCGTATCAAGCTCTCGAAGCTCTCGCTTCAGTCGATGCGCTGACAGGCGTAGCTAACCGCAGGCAATTTGACCTGTCGCTGGCTCATGAATGGCGACGGGCTATCCGCGCGAAATCTCCTATTACACTGTTGCTGCTCGACGTTGACCACTTCAAGCTTTACAACGATCTTTACGGGCATCTTCGTGGCGACGCCTGTCTGCGTCAGATTACCGAAGCTATTTTGGAGGTAGTTCAGCGCCCTGGCGATACGGTCGCCCGCTTTGGCGGCGAAGAGTTCGCAATTGTCCTGTCTGATACGGACAAAGACTCAGCTCTCGTGCTGGCTGAGCGGATCCGCCAGACTGTAGAAGAGCGTAGCCTAGTTCATCAGGGCAACACGCTCGGGATCATAACGGTGAGCATCGGCTGCGCAACCCTGATCCCTGCGCGCGGCTCTGATCCAAATAGCCTGATCGCAGCCTCAGATCAGGCCCTCTATGAGGCCAAACGCGCAGGCCGCAATCGGGTGGTGGTCTATGCGATCGACCCTTACGGTCAGATGTTAAGCGCCGAATAACTGCACTGTTTGAAGTCGCCTCTTCATCCATGGTCAGACTGGCCATGATCCTGGCGCGATGCCCTGGAAGGCCATTTATGCAATCTGCTTTTATTCGGTCCCCTCGCGAGCACCTCTCCAAATATCAATCTCTCCGTCTTCTGCGTAACTATCGATCTGCTTCAGTTCTGCATCCGTAAAGTGAAGGTTCTTTACCGCATCGAGCGAATTATCGAGCTGTTCCACACTCCGCGCTCCAATCAGCGCTGATGTGACGCGCTTGTCACGCAGCACCCATGCAATAGCCATCTGCGCGAGTGTCTGGCCACGTTCCTTTGCGATTTCGTTCAGCGCTCGCACGCGCTTAAGATTTTCCTCGCTGAGGAAGGCCTTCTGAAATGAACCTTCCGATTTTGCGCGCGAGTTCTCAGGCACTCCGTTCAGATATTTATTTGTTAGCAGGCCCTGGGCAAGCGGAGAAAACGCAATACAACCTGTACCCAGCTCTTCCAGTGTGCTCAGCAGATCCTGTTCGATCCATCGATTCAGCATTGAATATGACGGCTGATGGATCAGCAGCGGCACGCCTTCGCTCTTCAAAATATGGACCGCCTCGCGTGTCCGCTCAGGACTGTAGGATGAGATGCCCACATATAAAGCTTTGCCCTGCCGCACTGCATGAGCCAGAGCACCCATAGTTTCTTCAAGCGGGACATCCATGCTGGGACGATGGGAGTAGAAGATATCGACATACTCAAGGCCCATGCGCCGCAGGCTCTCGTCGAGCGATGCCAGCAGGTATTTACGCGACCCGCCAATGCCGTATGGGCCAGGCCACATGTCCCATCCCGCTTTCGACGAAATCAGAAGCTCATTGCGGTGATCGCGAAAATCCTTCCGCAGAATCTCTCCGAAGTTCTCCTCGGCTGATCCATACGGAGGTCCATAGTTGTTTGCCAGATCGAAGTGCGTCACACCCCGGTCAAACGCTCGCCGAATGACCGCCCTGCCGGTCTCGAAAACATCGACGCCGCCGAAGTTTTGCCATAGTCCGAGCGACACAGGAGGCAGAACGATTCCCGATCGTCCACACTGGCGAAACTGCGCCCCGTCATATCGCTTTGCATCAGGTATATAGCTCATTCGCACCCGTCCTATTTATCGATTTGAAACGTTGACCATCATCTGCGCAACACGCGCTATTTGAAATTTTAGGTGTTCCATACTGTTTTTGATTGCCGTTGCGATCTTGAGTGAGGGTCGCGTCACAGGCTAGCCGGAGGTTTTCGTCTTCTCAAGAATCTGTATCCCGTCGATGCTACCGATCACGACCCGGTTCGCCATGTTGAGAAAGAGTCCATGCTCGACAACGCCGACCGTTCGGTTGAAGGAATCGGCAGCCTGCTCCGGAGTGAGGCCCGACTCGGAGAGGCTGCAGTGCAGAATGTAATGCTGACCGTCTGTCACATACGGCTCGCCGTTTTCCTTAAGGCGTAATTCCGGGGCAAATCCCTGATCGCGCAGACGGATAGCCGTAGTCTCCCAGCCAAAGGGGACGACCTCGACGGGCACAGAGAAGACTGTGCCCAAAGTCTTGACCAGCTTGCGGGGATCGACGGCGATAAGCAGTTGGCTGCTGGCCATTGCAACGATCTTCTCACGCAGGAGCGCGCCGCCGTGCCCTTTGATAAGGTGCAACGTGCCCTCCTGCACCTCGTCGGCTCCATCGATGGTGAGGTCGAGCTTCGGTTGATGAGCAAAGTCGGTCATAGGAATATGCAGGGCGAGCGACTGGCGATGGGACTGTTCGGATGTGGCAATGGCCGTAATACCCAGGCCTGCGACGACACGACGGCCGACCTCTTCGATCACCAGCGCGGAGGTAGAGCCTGAACCCAGGCCCACGGCCATTCCATCTTCAACCTGGGAAGCCGCCCATTCCGCCGCTTTACGTTTGGCCGCCTCTGCCGGATCCTGTTTTTGGGGAGAACTCATGACCTTGTTGATATCACGTTGCCATGAGGAAGTTCCAGTCAATCGGCAGGAATTCACCGCGGAGAAATAAGCGGGTCACTGGTAGAGTTTGGTTGCATGGGGCTGCGCGAATATCCTTCCGTATAGGAAAATCGATTATGACTTCCGTACGAATGGACAAGTGGCTCTGGGCAGCCCGCTTCTTTAAGACGCGCGCTCTGGCGGCGAGGGCATGTGAACTTGGCAGAATTACGTCCAACGGACAGCCAGCAAAGGCCGCGCGGGATGTTCATGTCGGCGACATGTTGCAGGTAAAAAATGATGGCGGCGATTTTCAGGTTGAAGTCCTGCTTCTTAGTGAGGTGCGCGGCCCGGCGGCAGTTGCACAAACGCTCTACCGGGAAACGGAAGCCAGCCGCGAGTTGCGGCTAAAACAGGCTGAAGAGCGTAAGGCGATGCGGCAATTTGAGGTGTTACCGGAAAGCAGGCCATCGAAACTCGATCGCCGAGAACTCAATCGGCTTCGTGGTCGGGCATAATCAAGATCAAGATTCGTCGCATTGTTCAGTTGTTGTTTGCATCTTGAAGCGATGCAACCTCGCTCGAAATTACACAACGCCGCCCATGAAAGGGTCACTGAAGCTGGGGCGGCCAGTTTCAACGCGTCCGGCAAAGTGAACCTCAGACTCTGAACCGTCCGTCTTTACTAAAAAGTCATACCATCCGTAACTTTCTTTTAGGTTCATTACGACAGATGCTTCGTGTCCAGCGGCGATCGTCCTGGTTACAGTCTCTGTTTTGTATGCATTGTCCTGAACAACAACGGTGAGCGGACGCTCGCCGGCATTGTGTAGGCGTATCTGCGCATTGCCAGTCAGCCCTGAGCCTTCCCGCTCATATGCGGTGTATACATGCACGGAAGGAGAATGAGTAGAGCCGGTAAAGGAACGATAGAAGCCATTCGGCCCATGCACGTCGATTGCGTACCGAGCGTCGGCAAAGATCGACAGTGGAAATTCCTCATCGAGGGTATCTCCCGGCTTCACAGCATAGGTGGCAACCATCATTCCCTTACCTGCTGCGGTTCCGTCGCCGTGCGTATTGCGAAGATAGACATTGAATGGTGCGCCGGCAGCGTGTTTTCCATGTATATCGTTTCCCGCCTTCATGCGCAGTTCGAACTTCGTGCGGTCGGCGCTCAACTGCCCATCCGCATAGAGTTCATATGGAATTGCGCACGATGGACGTATGCCCTTCTCCTGATGCGAAATAAACCGAGAGTGAGGCAAGTTGCTATTGATCTCTTCAATCTGCGCAGCGTTCAGTCTTCTGTAATTTGAAGGAACCTCTTTCTCGCGGGCTTGCTGAATGCTCACGACAAACTTGTCACGATTCAGAAAATCAAGCTCGGATTGTTGAGCGTTGAAAGGCCGGAAGACTGAAGTAAGATTTCCAGAAACAGCGCGACGCCATGCGCTGATGTTTTCTTCCTGTACCTTCTTGCCGCTTTTGTTCTGCACAAAATATTCAAGAAACGTCAGCGCCGAAGTGTGGTCGAAAAGCTGAGAGTTGACCCAGCCGCCGCGACTCCACGGAGATGCAACGATCATAGGCACACGGAAACCCATGCCGATGGGGCCGGATCGCGCATCTTTTTCGGCCACGCCCTGTTTCAACTCATCCTCGACATAGGTGTACTCGACGCCAGTATCGATACCGCTGGAAGCACGACCCGTTTCTGGCCGCTTGGGATCCGCAGCGACGAAAGATGGCGCGTGGTCGAAGTAACCATCGTTCTCGTCGTAGGTCAGGATGAAAATGGTCTTCTTCCAGACCTCAGGGTTTCTGGTCAGAATGTCCATGACCTCGGAGACATACCATGCTCCATACCATGGCGATGTCGGGTGGTCTGAGAAGGCTTCCGGCGCGCTCAGCCAGGAGATAGTGGGAAGCTTGCCTTCGTTTACATCCTGCCTGAACTGATGCAGAACATCACCCTTAGGCACCATCATCTGCTGCTGCCTGCCGTTATCTTCAAATGCAAGGGCTTCCAGCGTCCGGTAATGAAGATCGCCTGCATTCGTGACAAAGGCAGCATTATGAAGCGCACGCTGCTGTTCAGTAAGTTCTTTGTATCGGGATGGACCGCTATTGGCGAGCGCCGTCCTCATCTTTTCAATTTGATCCTTCGTGTCCTGGAGTCCGATACGGAGTTGAGCAGCGGTTTGCGGATCTTTTTCGCCGGACAGCGCGTGTTCGGTTTTCGCTGCCTGTAGCGTCAGGGAAGCAAGTTGCTCCTGTATCCACAAAACACTGCCAGGGTAAGCCTCGACGTTATACGCCGAAAAGTTTTCCAACAGGTTACAGCCGAAGTTCGAAAGCCACGCCTCTTCCTCATTGCTCATGCCGCCTGAGCGCGTTAATTCATTCTGATAGAACTTCCAGCGGATTCCGGCTTCGTGCAGACGTTCCGGGTAGGTCTTCCAGATCATTCCACCTCGCTCGATCTCCTCGTTGCGCATGTAGACTCTGGAGCCAATCCGTTGCTCGTCCCGCACCGTACCCGTCCAAAAATAACTGCGATTGGGCGTGGTGCTGGTCATCACCGAGCAGTAGTTCTGGTCACAGACTGTGAAGGCATCCGCAAGTGCGTAGTAAAAAGGCAGGTCTTCGCGCGTGTAATGACCCATCGTCAGCGGCAGACCGGCATACTCGGATATGTGCGAGCGCTTGGCCTCCAGCCATCCATCATGGAGCCCTTCGTTCCATGCGTCGACCTGGCTGTTGCGGGAGTGCGGGATGGACCCCATCCACGTAATACGGGTATCTCGGATGTCCAGCCGCCACGGAGCATAGGAGTTCCCCACTGCGTCGGTTTGCACGAACACAGAGTTGCCATTGGCCAATCGAATCGCACGTGGATCGTTGAACCCACGTACTCCCTGCAGAGTGCCCAGTGCGTGATCAAATGAGCGGTTCTCCTGCATCAGGATGACAATGTGCTCAGCATCCAGGAAGGTCGAGCCCGGCTCTGGTTCAATTGCAAATGCCTTTTTGATCGAGTCGGGCACAAATCCAGATGCGCCGGCTACGCCTGACAAGATGGCCGCAACTTTGAGGAAGTCCCGTCGTGTCTGCTTCATCCTTTATTTTTCTCACAATTACGTTATGACCGGATAAACGCCATCAGTTCATTCAAAATCTTAGAGAGTCCTCACGAATGATTCTCACGCTATTTTGCAACCAGAATCCGCAGAAAGGCGTCTGGATAAGAAATGGAAATCCAACTTAGTAAGCTGATTCATCGAAAAATCGTTGTGATTGGACCAGGCATTTTTAGCCAAGACAAGCTGGAGAGCGTGAAGCTCTTGGCCGTAGAAGATGCCGGCATCTGGGTCGAGAGTCAGGATGCAGCTGACGTCATAGTCAATAAATTCGGGGTCAAACCCGCGTCGCCGGGGGTCGCATTCTTTATTCCTTACGCGCAGATAACTACGATTATGGCCAGTTTCGATTCGACTGCGGCTACGGAGGCAGCCGAAACGCCACCATCATAATCGGTCTCATCTCAGCGTTGAGAGCATTTGCCAAAGAGCATACGCTCCCGCCACTAATCTGTTCGAAGCGCTTTCACCGGGTCCACCCGGAGGGCTCGTCGCGCCGGAATGGCGCACCCGATCAGCGCCACCAGCCCCAGCAACAGCGCGATTGCGGTAAGTGTCGATACATCGTTCGGCTTAATACCAAAAAGCAGGCCGGCCAACAGCCTGGTTGAGATCATCGCTGCAATTGCACCCACTAATATTCCCGCGATCACAGGACCCATGCCACGCAGCAATATATTGCTCAGAATTTTTCTTTTCGTTGCCCCGAGCGCGATGCGTATGCCGATCTCCTTCGTTCTGTGCGCTACGGCAAGTGCAAGCGTCCCGCTGACTCCGACCACGGTGATGAACAGCGCCACAGCCGCAAAAAGCCCCAACAATGCAGCTGTCACTCGCGGCGTTCCCAGTTGCGCGCTGCGCAGCTGATCTAGTGTTCGGATGTCGGTGACAGGCTGCTGCGAATCGACCTCGTGGATAGCAGATACCACCTCATTGGCTATTCCTGCCGGATTGCCTCTGGATCGGATCAGCAGGTGAGCATCCCCCATGAAAGTGGCTTGTTGCTGAGGAAAATAGATGCAGTCTTCGTAACTCTTATCCAGCCCATATTGGTGAACGCTGTTTATGACTCCTACTATCGTCGCCCATGTCTTGCCGTTGTCATCGGAAATGTGGTGACCGATCGGACTTTCTTTCGGCCAGTAGTGTCTGGCCATGCGTGCGTTGACAATAGCCACACGCGGAGCTTCATGTGTGTCCGCTTCTGTAAATACCCCCCCTTCAAGGAATGGAACTCCGAGAATACGGAAATAGTCAGGACTTGCCAACTCATAGTCCACACGCGGCGGCGGTTCCCCTGAACGCAGTGGGCGGCCTTCGATAAGCACGCCTCCGTTCAGACCGCTTCCTCCGCTGTTGAGAGGAACCATGCTGCTCACGGCAACACCTTCTGTTCTCGGCAGATGCTCGGTACGCTCGAGAATTTGATGGAAGAATGTGTTTTGCGCAGATCGTTCTGCGTATTTGGTCCAATTGAGGCTGATCTGCATGGACAGCACGTTTGCTGTCTTGAATCCCGGGTCCACCGACAGCAGATTGTATAAGCTCCGCATCATGAGCCCGGCAGACATCAACAGCACAAAGGAGAATGTCACCTGAACCGCCACTAGTACATGGCGTGCGCGGGTGCCATTCTCGCTGCCGGCCGACCGATTGCCGGAGCCGGTCAAGATACCAAGCTGTGTACGGCTCGCTACAAATCCCGGAAAAGCGCCGAACAAGACGCCCGTAAGTAATGAAATGCCTATTCCAAAGAGGACCACCCAACCGTCCAGACGAATTTCCCCGGACAGAGGAGTCATCTGGGCTGCGTACGCGATCAGCAGCTTCAGCCCGACTGCCGCCATGCCGAGTCCCAGTACGCCGCCCGCCAGCGCTACGACCATACACTCCGTCAACAGCTGGCGAAAGATGCTCCAACCGCTCGCACCTGTTGCCATGCGGATAGCAACTTCCCGCGATCGCTGAAGCTGCCGTGAGAGAGAGAGGTTTGCCAGATTCGCGCAAGCCAGCAGCAGCACCAATCCTGCCGCACCCAGGAGCATCAGGAAAGTTGGTCGCGCCGCGTGTGTGAGTTCCTGCTCTACGGAGGTTATTTCCGCCACAATTCCGGCTGCTGGCGGATAGGACTTCGGATATGCGAGAGCCAAACGGCCGGTGATGGTCGATAAATCGCTCTGCGCCTGCGATCGCGTCGCCCCCGGCTTCAGCTTCGCAAGGATGGTCAGCATCCGCGCGTCCCGATCGGAGATCATCTGCGGGCTGGAGCGGAAAGGGCAGGATGTGGTCGGCATGTATACATCGTTTGCGTCTGGATATTCAGGAAGCGGAGGCATTACACCGACCACGACATGTACACGGTCATTCAGCGTGAAAGGCCGTCCCAGAATCTTCCTGTCTCCGCCAAATTCCTTCATCCAGTAGGCATAGCTCAACACCAGCACAGGCGGTGCATTTCGGTTCTCGTCTGCGGGGGTGATGAAGCGCCCAAGCACTGGCTTAACGTCCAGAACATCAAAATAATTGGCAGAGACCACTCCAGTCGTCACCCGTTCCGGCACTTTCGCTCCAAGCAGCGTAAAGGTCATCGAGTGATATTCGGCCAGGTCGGAAAACATTCGGCTCTGCTCGCGATAATCCTGCACTTCCTGGACGGAAAACCCAATCGGATCGGGCCCGATGCGCGCGGCTGTCTGTTCCAGATGGACGATTCGTCCCGGATTGCCATATGGCAGTGGACGTAGCAAGACGCCGTTGATGACAGTGAAGATGGCTGCATTCGCGCCAATACCGAGTCCCAGGGTCAGCACCGCCATCAGCGTATATCCGGGGCTGTGGAGAAGCGTCCGCCACGCATAGCGAACGTCTCGCACCGAAGTCTCAATCCACGTAATGCTTTTCATGGCTCAAGGTTCCTTCGCGTGCAAACGGCGAGGTCATCATATTGGGGATTCATGAATTGAAGTATCTTCACAGCCCCGTTCAAGGACTAGTCCGTCTGCTGCACAGTTCCGGCGATTCGCTGCATTTTCGCCTTTTCAGTTGAACCATAGAATACGATTTCTATATGAATACGAACTCTGCTCCCTTTCAGCCACACCGCTGGATATGGATTGCATCGATTTGGCTCGGCTTCGGGCTGTTGGATGCGATGCAGACTGTTCTCATCATGCATGCGGAAGGCATGCACCATGCATGGGTAAAGCTGTTCATGACAACAGTTTTTTCATGGCTGCCCTGGGCTTTGGCAACTACGCTCGTACTGCGTCTTGGCCGTCGGTTCCCTCCCGTGAAAGTAAGCCCTTATTGGAAGTGGTTTGTACACACGGCAGCTTGCGCTGCTATCGGACTGACGTTCGCTGCTTGGACGACGTGGCTGGAGATGCTGTTCAATCCCTATGCAGGCCCATCGCCTCCGGGACCGTTCGCACACCTTTTTTTCGACAAGTTCTATAACGGGGTTCTTTCGTTTCTTGTTTTATATTCCGCGATTGTCGCCGTCGGCTATGTGCTCGACTCAAAAGAGCGCCTTGCCTTTGAACAGACGGAAAAGGCGCGATTGAACGAGCAGCTTTCAAAGGCCGAGCTTGATGCCCTCCGGCGGCAGATCGAGCCGCATTTCCTGTTCAATGCCCTTAACTCCGTAGCCGGACTGGTGCGCGAAAAAAGGAATGATGCCGCAGTGAGCATGATTGCAGAATTGAGCGATTTTTTGCGCCGTGTTCTTGAGAAATCCGACCGGCAGCAGGTTCCACTCAAAGAGGAAATGGAGTTCGCGCAAAAATATCTGGCGATTCAGAAAGTGCGATTTGCGGAGCGCCTTCAACTCAGCGTAGATGTTCCCAAAGAGCTCTATACGGCTCAGGTCCCGAGTCTGATTTTGCAACCTATGGTTGAAAACGCAGTCAAGCATGGTATTGCCAAGCGAGCGCAAGGCGGATCGATCCGGATCGCGGCATCCCATTGCAATGGGATCCTTACGCTCAGCGTCCGTAATGATGGTCCCCGTCTACCCGTAGACTGGGAGGCAGCTCGCTCGGGAATCGGCATCTCCAATGTGCGCACTCGTCTGCGAGGCCTCTACGGAGATACTTTCGAATTAAACATGCGCAACCAGGACACAGGTGGAGTCGAGGTGTCGGTTTCCCTGCCCTTCACGGTCTCTCCACCCTTCGAAAAGAGTTGATGGATGGGCCTGGAAGGTAATCCGGCAAAAATTCGTGTGTTGATTGTGGACGATGAGCCTCTGGCTCGCAGCAACCTTACCGTGCTGCTACGGCTCGATCCGGAGATTGCCATTGTGGGGGAATGCGGATCCGGCATGGAAGCGCTGACGGAGATTCGCAACCTGAAGCCGGATCTTGTTTTTCTTGACGTGGAGATGCCGGAATGCGATGGGTTCGATGTCGTCGAAATGCTAGGCAGCGATCTGCCCCCTGCAATAGTCTTCGTCACGGCTTACGATCAATACGCGCTGCGTGCTTTCGATGCTGGAGCGCTTGACTACCTGTTGAAGCCTTTTGACAATATTCGATTCGATCGCACGCTCGGACGTGCTAAGGAGAGGATTGCACAAGGCAGGACCTCGCCTCGCAGTATGGAATGTTTGATCATGAAGAGCGCTGGACAGGTCTTGTTTTTGAAGACCTCAGAGATTGACTGGATCGAGGCTGCAGACTATTACTCGTGCCTGCATATGGGAGCGAAAACGCACCTTCTGCGTCGCAGCCTGTCGGAACTCGATCAGGAGTTGAATCCGGCCGTCTTTTGCCGGATTCATCGTTCGACCATCGTTAAACTCGATCGGATCCGCGGTCTTGAGCTCAACGAAAATGGCGAATACGACGTATGGCTCGACGATGGAACCAGGCTTCGGTTAAGCCGGCGTTACCGCAAACAACTGCAATCCCGCCTTAATCTCCGCGATTAGAGCTACACATACTGATCCAAGCCCAGACCATAGCTGTCTCTCGATCCCGTTAATTCTCCGCACGTCACCAGATAGTAATATCGTTAGTAACGATATGAAGCGTCTAGTATCTATATGAAATCAGTAATGCATCCTATGGCTGAGAAATGCGGGAGGAGACTCTCATCCTGTGAGAAATGAAATCAGAAGCGATGAAACGACGGCAGCCAGGGGCGGCCGGCCAAGAAGCGAACGCCTGCATAAGGCGATTTTGAAAGCTGCGGTTGATCTGGTCCTCTCGTCCGGGTTTCGATCATTGAGCATGGACGGGATCGCTGCCAGAGCGGGCGTTGGCCGTATGACGATTTATCGCCGCTGGCCTAATAAAGCCGCAATCATCATGGAAGCATTCGTGATGCGTGTCGATCCGGGCACACTTTTCAAACCTGCCCAAAGCTATACGGAGAGCATCCGTCTCCAGATGCGGACAATGGCGAGAGCCTTTCGCGGGAAGGACGGTTCTCTCATACGGGTTCTACTTGCCGAAGCGCAGTTCGACCCAGAGTTAGCAAAGGCTCTCAGAGAAAAGTGGACAATGCCACGGCGAAAGATGGCCGTCCAATATTTTCGTGAAGGTATACAGCAAGGAATTCTTCGCTCCGATATCGACCCTGAGGCAATGATCGACGTGCTCTATGCCCCTATCTACTACAGATTGCAGATGGGAACAGGTACGCTATCCGACTCTTATATCGATGAGATTTTCGACCACGGCATGAAAAGTTTAATGAGCCGAACGATGGCTGACGAATAAATCCTACTTTGACGAAGGCCGTCGACATCCTCGATAGTAAGACCGACGCGATTAAGCAATTGAAAGCATATCCTCTGCGAACGAAGCGGCAGATGCGAATACTGAATTGATTCATCACTGTACGAAAGGTTGGTGAAAATTTATGTCGCAACAGGGCCCAGTAGTGGTGATCGTTGGTGGAGGCTTCGGAGGCCTTGCAGCCGCCCGTGCTCTGAAAAAGGCGCCAGTGGAGGTGATTTTGATCGATCGTAACAATCATCATCTTTTTCAGCCACTTCTATATCAGGTGGCGACTTCGGTTCTGGCTCCTGGTCAGATAGGATCACCCATCCGAAGCATTTTACGCAATAGCGAAAATACCACGGTCATCCTTGGTGATGTCACGGGAGTTGATACGGCTGCGCGCAACATTTTCGTCAGTGATGCGGATCGAACGGGGGTTCCGATCTCGTATGACTACCTTATTCTCGCTACAGGCGTACAGCACAGCTATTTCGGGCATGATGAATTTGAAAAGTACGCTCCGGGTCTGAAGAGCCTGGCCGACGCGGTCGCCATTAGAAACAAGATATTGAGAGCGTTCGAACAGGCTGAAGCCGAAGAAGACCCCAGCCGCCACAAGGAGCTGTTAACTTTTGTTCTAGTGGGTGCCGGTCCTACGGGCGTCGAGATGGCGAGTGCAATTGCCGTGATGGTCCGCGGTTCGTTGAAGCGCGAATTCCGGAGAATTGATCCAACCTCGGCACGAATAGTTCTTGTGGACATGGCAACTCGGCCACTCGGGACGTTCGCTCCTGAGCTGTCTGAGGCTGCAAAGCGCCGGCTGACACGGTTGGGTGTAGAAGTCCGCCTCGGGCACGGTGTGGATTTGATCGACGAACAAGGAGCCGTTGTCGAGGGCGAACGCATTTCCAGCAAGACGGTCATCTGGGCGGCTGGCGTCGCTCCTTCGCCCGCAGGCAAGTGGCTCAATACCGAGACTGACCGCGCTGGACGCGTGCGAGTCAAAGGCGATCTTACCGTTCCAAACCATCCTGAGATTTTCGTCATTGGCGATACTGCCTCCCTGGATCAAGATGGAAAACCGTTACCTGGCGTGGCGCAGGTAGCAATGCAGCAGGGACGCTACACAGGCAATCTTATTCATCGAGGGGTCGCAGGTAAGCCGTCTCCGAGTCCATTCCGCTACTTCGACAAAGGAAATCTCGCAGTTGTCGGCAAAGGTTTCGCAATCCTGCAAAGCGGCAAGGTTCGTCTCAGTGGTTTCCCGGCGTGGGTGGTCTGGGTGGCGGTCCATCTGGAGTTTCTGGCTCAATCGAGTCTTCGAGTCAGTGTCTTTGTGCAATGGGTTTGGACCTATGTAACCGGGCAAAGGGGATCTCGCCTTATCGTGAAGCATCACGGTGATTGACATTTGCGTTTACATGACAAATGGCGTTGGCTCTCGCGATTACGATTTTTCACAGACATCCGGCGCTCCATGCTTTGTATTCTTCGCTGGCTTCGCCCAGTCGGTAGATCGTATTGCGGGTCTCAATTAGCCCCAGGTCCAAATCGGCTCTAATGATGGGGGAAGTGTGTACGAGCTTTGTACTGGAGAGGTCTGGACAACGAGGAACATATCCTCTCAAACGATTCCCCATCTCCGGCGGTTGAAAGCGTTGCGAGATCACACTCTGTACAACCGACCAATTTTCAATGACTGCCAGCGGTTTCGATATCGCTCCTTTGTCGGCCTTCTGTTCATCGATGAAATCTTCATGGTGATTTTTTTGTTCTTCAAGCGCTACTGTCATGAGCCTTCTTCCTTCTATGGGAGTAATGCGACCGATTTATGGGTTCAACCTGCGATAATCGACTGGATCAATTTGCATGAGTTTGCGATTCCACCAGGCCAGCTCTGTGCCGATGTCGGCGTATGCGGGGTGATTGGTCGGCACCTCGCGCAAGGCCGCTTGCAACCCAACAACGCATTCTGCGGCGCCTTCCGCATCAACAAATCCCTCCTCTGTTGCGTCTGATGTTACGGCGTTGGGAGCAGGCTCATTCGCGAACAGTTTGTGGTTACCTTCGCACACATGAAGAGACAGAAGATCGGCCTCGACGATGGTGCGCATGTATTCGGTACCTTTCTTGTTGTCAGCCGGTGGGAAAGTTTTGAGCTGGGCAGCAGCTGTCAGGTCCTCAGCGTGTTTATTGTGCCCTGCTATCTCTTCTCCCAGTAATGTCTCCTGCCTGACGTAAGCGGTGGTACAGATCGAAGTGATCAAAACCATCACAACAAGAATTACCCGTTTCACGCGTGACCTGATTTCCTGATTGGCGTTGGCATTTCGTTTCCGGCATTCGACCAGAGCAGCGTGCTCAGTGTTGATGCCTGATCATGTTCGGGAAGGAAACGACTGGCTAGAGCGAGAATACGGAAGTTATCAGGGGAAACATATAGAGGGGACTACACATGCATCCGTGTGGTACCACACGGATGCATGTGTACGAACTTTGCTTCCGGGCTGCGGCTGCATGTCTTGTCAACGTAATGTCGGGAATCTTGTATGCCGCCTGGCTGATTGCCATGTTCGACCAGGTCAAAGGCGCGAGCATGCGATGGTGAGACACACACAGCCTTTGAGCCGTTCCCAAACGCACACAGGCCTTCACCAATTGCCTCCAGGCGATACGCAGAGGCATACCATCTGCGCGGCCGTGAGCGCTCACATTGGGTCGGTCGATCGGCATGGATCATATTCCGCCTCTGCCCTACCCGGCCACGCGCGACAGTGCGAACAGAACCGACATCAAAATTACAATTAAGCCTGTGGCCAAAGCCACTCGGTTGGCAAACAAACGGCGCATCGGCAGCCCTCCTAAACGAAGCTATAGCGTTCGGAATGGTATTTTGACATCGGCACATGCAATTCGCCAAGAGCCTTTTCAATCGAATCCATCATCACATTTGGACCGCAGATGAAGTACTCATGGTCGGCATATGGCGGCGGCAGATGCCGCCTGAACACCTCAGCGTCAATACGTCCCTGCTCACCTGTCCAGCCAGCCGGCGGATTACTCAGCACGTGGATGATTGTCAGGTTAAGCCGCTCTTTCAGTGTTTCCAGCTCTTCACGGAAGGTAATCGATTCCCAGTCCCTGCTGCCGTAGAGCAAGATTACGGGCCGTTTGTCACCGTGGTCAGCGAGCGTACGGAGCATGCTCATCATCGGGGTGATTCCAACACCGCCGGCGATCAACACATGCATGTCCGCCGGGTTGCCGATAGTGAACGCACCGTACGGTCCATCGAGGTAGACGCGCTTGCCAACCGGCACCTTGTGAATCTCGCTCGTTAAGTCCCCGAGGTTTCGGATCGTCATGTCGACGCGTCCATCGGTAACCGCGGCGCTGGATGAGAAGGAGAACGGGTGTCCGGTGATCTTGAAGGGACTGCCCCACACCGTCAGCCAGCCAAACTGGCCAGGGGTGAAGCGGAAGCCAGGGTGACCATCCGGCTGCATCACCAACGTCCAGGTGTCACCACGTTCTTCGCGCACTTCCGAGACGCGATATGGTCGGCGTAGCTGGAACAGCGGCTTGATGATGCGAATGTAAAGCAGCAATCCAATCCAGAAGATCGTCAGGCCGATCCACAGCGCCCGCTTCCAGGGATAAACCAGGTAGAAGCCCCATCCAATCATGTGCGCGATCCCGGCTGTGACCGCGATAATCGCGAGCAAGATATGAGTGAGGTGCCATGTCTCGTATCGGATATTCAACTTCACACGCCACAGCGACATCACTACGAGCGCGATCAATGAGTAGGTCGACATGGCCGCGAAGCGGGCGCGCCATGGCGCCTGAATGGAATTGAGCAGCGCGAGCAATTCCGGCCGCACGGCGAACAGAATGAGCGGATGCGCTACGACCAGGCCGACCGCTATCAGCGAGATCTGACGGTGAAAGTGATAGATGATGTCCTCGCCCCACGGATTGGTGACGTACCGGAAGCGGGCCGTGAGTCCGAACTGCAGGCTCATCATCGCCAGGCCGGCATAGCCGAGCGCGACTGAGAACTCAGTCCAGAAATCGCGCGCAGGTGGCAAAGCACCCACCAGAAGCGCGAACAGGGGGCCGAGAATGAATAGCAGATAAATGATAATCCAAACCGCCACACGCACTGGATAGGGAAGCATCGATTGACCTCTGCTCCTGAATACCCCATAGATATACGCTAAGATGGCCGTGACGGCCAGCACCTTGCAACAGGTGCCGGAGTTTTCATGTGGCTTTAAAATTCTAATCAGGCGCACTCGAAGGGAAAATCAGATCGTGCTCGAATTGCAGCCTCGAAAATCTCCGGCGTACTGGTTCTTCAAGCTTCTCGGGGGACTGTGGAAGGTGCTTGTAATTCTGTGCCAGACAATCCTCATCGCCTGGCCAACCTTGGCGATCTATTACTCGAGGCTTCCGTGGTTCTGGCTGCGGCTCGTTCTGGCGCTGGCTTTTATGGTGTTTAGTGCTTGGACCTTTTGGTTCGCACGCAGACCACGCATGTATTTGGTCTATGCGGGACTGGCACTCATCGTGCTGGTTTGGTTCCTCTCCCTTCGACCAACCCATGATCGTAACTGGCGGCCCGACGTAGCGGTGATGCCACGGGTATCCATCGACGGAGACCGCGTTCGTATCACCAACGTCCGCAATTTTGAATACCGTTCCAGGAATGACTTCACAATTCGGTACGAAGATCGTGAGGTACTGCTCTCACATCTGACCTCGGTGGATTTCATCATCTCTTACTGGATGCCTGGACCTATAGCGCACACCTTCCTGAGTTTCAATTTTGATAACGCGCTCCCTGTCAGTATCTCCATCGAAGCCCGTCCGGAAGTAGGTGGAGGCTTCTCGCCCCTTCCCTCGATGTTTAGGACATTCGAATTGATCTACGTTGTGGCGGATGAACGCGATGTGATCGGGGTGCGCACCAATTTCCGAAACGAGGATGTATTTCTCTACCCCCTCAACGTATCTCCGGAAAGTGCGCGCGCGCTTTTCCTGGTCTACCTCGACCGCATCAATCAACTCGCGGACCGACCAGAATTTTATAATCTGCTGGTCAGCAACTGCACACTCAACATCGTTCGGTATGCAAGGCTGGTCGGCAAACCGAACAGACTTGATATTCGTTATCTCCTCAACGGTTTTTCGGATAGATATCTTTACGACCATGGTTTCCTGAACACGACGCTGCCATTTAATGAGCTACGCCGGCGTTCACGGATCAATGACGCAGCCCAAGCTGCCGGTGACAGCCCAGACTTCTCCGAGCGCATTCGCGCATCTCTGCCTCCGGCGAGACCCTAGAGGTTGTATCAAACTATTCGGCGCCTGTTGGAAATCCAGTAGCTTCCCATCTCTCACCCTGCGAGAGATATACGTGGTCTTCTTGACAAACTCTCGAGCCGAGCTTGATAGTTGGAACGCTTACTGCGACGCGTGAACAGTCGAAGTTTTCTGATCCCGGCGTGCTTGCAATCTAACTAGGAGACTCCCCCTATGACTGAACCCGAAAAGAGAGATCAAGACCGCCTGTGGTCGAGGCGAGCGTTCGTCACGACATCCACTGCGGCAGCAGCGATCGGTTTGCTTTCCGCTTGCAATTCGAAGCCAGATGAGGCGAAACCGGCGGAAACTCCGGTCACCCCGGAGGAACCACCGATTGTGGCGCTGACAAAAGAAGCGCGCGATCAGATGACTCCGGACTCGATCATCGCGAAGTTGAAGGACGGCAACGCCCGCTTCCGCGAAGGACGAAAGACTCAAAGAGACTTCCTTGCCGAGCAGAGAGCCACGGCATCCGGGCAGTTTCCAATGGCAGTGCTGCTCAGTTGCGTCGATTCGCGTGCCCCTGCGGAGATCCTTTTCAACCTCGGCATGGGTGACGTCTTCAACGCGCGGGTTGCAGGCAATATCGAAAACCCCGATATCCTCGGCAGCATGGAGTTCACTACGAAGCTCGCCGGGGCAAAGGTGGTGCTTGTCATGGGTCACTCGGCGTGTGGGGCGGTGGCCGGAGCAATTGCCAACGCCAAACTGGGCAATCTCACGCAATTACTTGCCAAGATCGAGCCGGCCATCAAGGCGACAAAATACACCGGAGACCGTACGGCGGACAACGCGGAGTTTGTGGATGCTGTGGCACGCACAAACATCGACCTGACCATTGCCAACATCAGGAAAAACAGCACGGTGATCGCTGATCTGGAGAAGGCCGGTACTATCAAGATCGTCGGCGCGTATTACGACCTGAAGACTGGTGCCGTCGAATTCCTCGCATGAGTTAGCGCACGCTTTTGGTCCTCTTTGTCGAAGTGCCGAGTCCTGCTGCTCGGGTGAAGCTCTTACCCAGCTGCGGACAAACAAGAACACGCAGCTCCCAGGTGATGTCGGGGATGGCCCATGAACTTGAGCTGACGTCTTTTTGCCCATCTACTGCATGTCTATTTCAGTACTCTGCCTTCTCGCCCTTTGCTGGCACTGAGGTTGGAACACCTGGAGTACCGGCATAGGTGATCAGCAGCACGGCGGGCTCATCGCCTGTTTCTCCCCGATGAACAGCGTCGACCGACTCGCCGACAGCTTGTCCCTGATGAATGACCAGAGTCTTGCCGCTGGCTCTGTCGTGCAGCGTTAGAGTGCCTGAAAGCACATAGACGACATTAGGAAATGGATGCGTGTGCCATGGCAAGGCTGTATGCGGCGCAATGGTCAACCTGATCGTGGTGAGTTGCGGCTGGCCTGTGGGATAGTGCGTGTACGGCTTGCCATTCCACGATTGGCTAGCCTGTAGCAGGATTTCGCGTTGACCACTCGCAACGCGCGTAGCAGCATCCTGGGCGAGTATGGCCGCGAAAGATGCTGCCACGAGCATGGTAACTATTCCTATAGTTCGGTATTTGGAAATCATTTCGGTCCTCCTGATTTGGGCTATCTAAAATCAAAACCCGTGCGGCGGAACCAGGTGTCTCGCTATTTGCCAGCGTATGAAACGCGCCATACGCTACGCGAACCGTCATCCGTCACGTAAAGAGCTCCATCGTGACCGACCGCTACTCCGACCGGGCGTCCCCACACCTGCCCATCCGCAGTGACAAATCCCGTGAGGAAGTCCTCGTACTCTCCGGTGGCTTTTCCATTCCTCATCGGGATCATGACCACCTCATAGCCGCCGCGTTTCGCGCGATTCCACGATCCATGCTCGGCGGCGAATGCGTCTCCAGCGTATTCTGCGGGGAAACCCGATGCCTGCGTAGGATAAAAGGTCATCTCAAGCGAGGCCATGTGTGGCTGTACAAGGACGTCGGGCGTAACCACCTTCGAAGAAAGATCCACACGCTTGCAGCCCTTGGCCTGTGGCTCTGAGAGCGGCGCGGTCAACTGCGGATTCGCGCCAGTGCCGTCTGCGCAGGGCTCAGGTAGCCGCGGATCCTTGTGGCTGCCGATGTAATACCAGGGCCAACCGTAAAAGCCGCCTTCCTGGATGTGGGTCACATAATCAGGAGGGAGATTACTGCCTATTGCGTCGCGCTCGTTGGTGGAGCACCAAAGCTGTCCTGTGGTGGGATTGATCGCTTCTCCCACGCAGTTGCGAATGCCATACGCGTAGACCTCGATGAATTTTCCGTCCGGCGTGTATTCGAGCACATCGGCGCGATGAAATTCGCCCGGACTCGTATCGGGATCATCGATGTTTGATCTGCTGCCCACGGAGACGAGCATGTATTTGCCGTCGGCCGAGAAGACGACGTCGCGCGTCCAGTGCCCGCCTCCGCGCAACTGCGCATATCCGGGGATATTGGGGACGATGGTTTCTGGTGTATTAGTTTTGGCCTTCAACTCACCGGATTGATACGGGAAGCGCACAATCTCCGTCGCCGTGCCCACGTAGATGTATTTAGGATCCGGTCCCGCAGGATAAAAGGCGATGCCGAAGGGATGATCGAGCCCGGAGGCAAACTCGCTCACAGCCTCCGCTTTGCCGTCTGCAGTCACTCCGCGCAGCACGAAGATCGATCCGGCCTGCGAGTCAGCCAGGAACAAATCGCCATTCGGAGCCGTATGGATGACGCGCGGCATGACAAAGGTGCCCGAGTTCGGGCCGTAGGTTTTCCTAATGTCGTCGGAGCGCTGCATAGGCGTAGCTGCGTCACCACCGGCGTAGAGCTGCACCTTGAACCCGGGCGGCGCAATTGGCCATGCATGGCTGGGACGACTTATCAAGTTCGGGCCGTTATCAACCGATTCGGTGGTGAAGGGCGCCGGCAGATCGGCGGAGGTGATTTTACGCATCACACCCGGCTTCTGCTGGCTCCAATCCGCATAAGCAGCAGGCCCTGTAATGTCTTGCTGCGCCTGTGCGGAAGCAGAAAACGTAGAGGCGATGGCAAGTAATGCTTGCAGTACTAATGTTGATGAGACTCTCATATTTCCTCTCAACTCCAATTCATCTCAATTGCGTAGGCTTGCAGGTGGATGGTCTACTGCAGATAACTTCTCAAATGCTATCTGCGGCAGCTCCAGCGATGCCGAGGAAATATTTTCCTCGAGATGCTTGATCGAAGCGGTTCCCGGGATAGGTACGATGACTCTCGATCGCTTGAGAAGCCACGCCAATGCAACCTGCAGCGGAGTGACACGCAGCTCATCCGCCACTATAGTAATGGCCTCATGTGCTTCTTTGGCTTGACCGAGGGGAGCCCAGGGAAGAAACGCAATATTGTTCTGCTCGCAGTAATCGACGATGAAGTCAGATTCACGGTCAGCGAAACTGTAACGATTTTGGACCGAGACGATTGGCACAATTTTGCGAGCCCGCTCGATATGCTCGCGAGTCACATTCGAGAGCGCCACATGGCGGATCTTGCCCTGCTCACGTAGCTTCGCCAGCGCTTCCACCGAGGCCTCGAAGGAGACTGCGTTGTCGGGAGCATGAAGTTGATGGATGTCGATGCGGTCTACCCGCAGGCGCTTCAAACTTCCTTCGAGCGCCTCGGTGAGATGTTTGGGGCTGGCATTATGGGTCCATTGGCCCGGACCGGGACGCTCCCAACCGCCCTTGGTCGCGATGACCAAACCGGCTGGATACGGATAGAGCGCTTCAGCAATTAACTCCTCCGATGTCCCAGGACCATAGGAATCCGCAGTGTCAATCAGGTTTACATCGAGTTCGATCGTCCGTCGCAATGTCGCAATCGCTGCTACTTTATCTGCAGGCGGGCCCCATATGCCGGTCCCAGTGATGCGCATCGCACCATAGCCCATACGGTTGACCGTGAGATCGCCACCGACGGTTACCGTCCCGGCGGCAGCAGCTGAAATGGTCTGTTCTTGGTTCATATAAAGTCTCCTCTTCTCTTTGAAGTCGTTGGATTGGCTACACCACTACCGCACTCAGGCTGGCACCGGCTCGCTTTCTTCATTAACGCCTCTGGATGGGTTCTCCGCGATCGGATGTCCAATAGTCGTCAGGTAAATTGACGACGATAGGCTCTGGAGTACTTCGCACGACTACCCACCGAAACGGATGTTCATTCGAAGGATTGAGCTCCTGATGCGGTAGCCAGCTCGGCACGTGCAGGAAATCTCCCGCTCTTACCGTTGCCGAGTACTCCCCACGATGACCCCATCGAACCAGAGCCTCGCCCTCCAGCACGTAGACAATCGTTTCCTGCTCGCCATGGTGGTGAATGCCGGTCTTTGCTGAAGGCTCAACCACAAATATGCCAGCCCACATTGAAGAAACAATTCCTTGCGTGGCCGTGATTGCTGCCATTCTCAACGATCCCGGAGTCTGTGGAGTTTTGGCTTCCAGTTCGGCCGGATGAACAACTCGTACAGAGGCGGACAGGCCATGTTGCGACAGATGTCCCAGTTCCTTTGTCATGAATGCCCCCTTCTCTTGATCCGAATCTGTACTGTAATGTACAGTACACTACAAAGATGCAGCAGACAAATGCACGATTCAGGAATTCCGCCTGCTGCTCTAAGATACCGTTGATTAATAACTACGGCTTGTGCCACTTCGGACAGTCCGATGCACTTGTCATATGAGGAAGAGGAATGGCGGAAAAGAGATCGCGTGGAGAAGTCCGAAACAGCAAGCTCCAAAAAGTCGCAGCAGACTTGTTTGTGAAGCACGGCTATGAAGGTGTGACGATCGACAAAATTGTAGAACAGGCTGGCGGTTCGAAGAGCACGGTCTACAGTGAGTTCGGCGGCAAATGCGGACTGTTCATCAGCAGCATCGAGAACCTATGCCGAGAATCGAACGAGCCGCTTGCAAACATCGACTATAGCGGCTTGAATCTTGAACAAAGCTTGAAGAAACTCTCCTTCCATATCCTCAAGCTCATCACCGCGAAGCGCTCTGTCGAGCTTCACCGCCTCGCAGTTGGCGAGGCTCTAAACTGTCCGGAAGTCGGTGAGGCATGGTACACCTACGGGCCTACAAGAACAGCCTCTTTCATCCGGTCTGTGCTGGAAAACCACTTGGATGAGCTTCGAAACACGACTGTTCCAATTGAGCGCTTGGCAGTACTCCTTCATGATTCGCTGATGGGAGACGTTCTGTATCGTCTGCTGGCGGGAGTAGGCAGACATCCCAAAGATACGGAACTGGAGGACTTGGCCTGTACTACCGT
>Ga0206962_1036_pt1 | contig 52221 bp, 59 predicted proteins | sample Alteio_BWOrgHeat_27_FD_153241 | JGI IMG/M metagenome (GOLD analysis project Ga0206962, IMG submission 153241) | Enriched cells from forest soil in Barre Woods Harvard Forest LTER site, Petersham, Massachusetts, United States -... | ecosystem: Environmental > Terrestrial > Soil > Temperate forest >...
GTTAAGAAAGTATTAACGGTTCTGTGAATTATTTGTGACGGTTACTGAATTACGCTAATTTTTTCTTTAGTAACTCATTGACAAGGTTAGGATTTGCCTTACCACCAGAGACTTTCATCACCTGCCCTATAAAGAACGCGAAGAGTTTATCTTTGCCGGAGCGGTATTCGGCGACTTTGTCTGGGTTGGCTGCCATAATATCGTCAATAATCTTCTCAATCGCGCCGGTGTCGGTAACTTGCTTTAGCCCTTCTTCATCGACAATCTGAGCGGCGGTTTTGCCTGATTCAAACATTTTATCAAACACCACTTTAGCGATTTTTCCCGATATGGTGTTATCTTCAATAAGCGCCAGCAACCCACTCATTTTATCGGTGCTGATGGGTGATGCATCAATTTCCAAATCGGCTTTATTCAAGCGGCCAAATAACTCCGCTGTTATCCAGTTAGAAGCAAGTTTTGGGTTGTGCTTTGCTGCTACGGTTTCAAAGAAATGGGTTGTTGCATGGTCAGCTACCAGCACACTTGCATCATACGGTGAAAGTCCGAGGTCTTTTATGTAACGCGCTTTTTTATCGTCAGGTAATTCCGGCAATGTCGCTTTTATTTTATCGACATATTCTTGGGTGAATTCGAGTGGCAACAGATCCGGATCGGGAAAATAGCGATAATCATGCGCGTCTTCTTTGCTGCGCATCGTGCGTGTTTCGCCGGTAGTGGAATCAAACAGGCGCGTTTCTTGGTCGATCTTGCCGCCATTTTCGATGATTTCAATCTGGCGCGCAGCTTCAAACTCAATCGCCTTAATCATGAAGCGCACGGAGTTGACGTTTTTAATTTCGCAACGTGTGCCGAGGACATCGCCGGGCTTTCGCACCGAGACATTCACGTCGCAGCGCATACTGCCTTTTTCCATGTCACCATCACACGTGCCGAGATACCGCACAATCGAGCGTAGTTTTTTAAGGTAAAGCCCTGCTTCTTCCGGTGAGCGTAAATCCGGCTCGGAAACAATTTCCATGAGCGCGATTCCGGCGCGGTTTAGATCAATGTAGCTGTATTTATTGCTGTTCTCGTGCAGCGATTTTCCAGCGTCCTGCTCCAGATGCAGGCGTGTGATGCCGATATCGCGCGTAGTTCCATCCGGCATATCAATATGCATAATTCCCTTGCCGACGATCGGGTCAAGGAACTGTGAAATCTGGTAGCCTTGCGGCAAATCGGGGTAGAAATAATTCTTGCGATCAAACACGGAACGCAAATTTATGTGGGCTTTGAGACCAAGTCCCGTGCGCACTGCCTGTTCAATGCAATATTCATTGATGACAGGCAACATGCCGGGCATTCCAGCATCAACCAGCGAAACATTTTCATTGGGTTCTGAGCCAAAATCATTCGGAGCGCCGGAAAATAATTTGGATTTTGAGGAAATCTGCGCATGCACTTCCAGCCCGAGAATCACTTCCCAATCGCCAGTTTTTCCTTTTACGCGGTATTCGCTCATACTCCCACTCCCTGCGGCACAGCCTTAAACTGCGCTGCCTCTTCCATAACCCCTGCAATCCTGAATACGGTTTCTTCGTCAAATGCTTTTCCGATAATCTGCAAGCCAAGCGGTAATCCATTCGCCGAAAGTCCCGCAGGTAATGAAATAGCAGGAAGCCCAGCAAGACTTGTTGGCACGGTGAATACGTCGTTTAAATACATCGCAATCGGGTCTTTGCTATTCTCACCAATCGCAAATGCAGCGCTTGGCGTGGTTGGGGTAAGAATGGCATCCACCTTTGTGTAGGCATCCTTAAAATCCTGCGCGATTAAGTAGCGTACACGTTGCGCTTTTTTGTAATACGCATCGTAATAACCAGCAGAGAGCACATACGTGCCAATCATGATACGGCGTTTTACTTCCTTACCAAAGCCAGCAGCGCGGGTTTTGCAGTAGAGTTCGTTCAACGCGCCGTTTTCTGGTGTAACGCGCAGCCCATAACGTATGCCGTCGTAGCGCGCGAGATTGGATGATGCTTCGGCGGGTGCAATAATATAATAAGTCGCAAGGGCGTATTTGGTATGTGGCAGGCTGATATCGACGATTTCAGCGCCTGCTTCCTTCAGCCATTTTATGCCCTTATCCCATAAATCTGCGATTTCGCTGCTCATACCGTCCACGCGGTATTCTTTGGGAACGCCAATTTTTAAACCTTTAATATTCCCAGTTAGTGCTTTTTCAAAATCAGGCGTGGCTTTAGGCGATGATGTCGAATCTTTGGGATCATGACCGGAAATTACTGTCTGGGTAATTGCAGCATCACGTACATTGCGCGCAAACATCCCTGCCTGATCGAGCGAGCTTGCAAACGCAATGGTACCGTAGCGCGAGCAACGTCCGTAAGTCGGTTTAATGCCAACAATGCCGCAGAATGAGGCTGGTTGGCGTATAGAACCACCAGTATCGGTACCGGTTGCGGCCAAACAAAGACGCGCAGCAACGGCAGCAGCAGAGCCACCGGAAGAACCTCCAGGAACTAAGTCTTTATTGCCATCTTTTGCACGCCACGGATTGATGACATTACCAAAATAGCTGGTGGTATTGGAGGAGCCCATGGCAAATTCATCAAGGTTGGTTTTGCCAAGCATATTTGCCCCGGCAGCCCAAAGTTTTTCCGTTACTGAGGATTCATATTGCGGCTTAAATCCTTCGAGAATTTTAGAACCCGCAGTAGTCTGTACGTTATGCGTACAAAATAAATCTTTAATCGCAAGCGGTATACCCTCGAGTGCGCCTGCCTGCCCAGCAGCAATTTTTTTGTCGGAAGCCTCTGCGCCTTTGATTGCCTGTTCTGAAGTTACGGTAATAAAAGCATTGAGCTTGGGGTTATGCTGCTCTACAGCCGTCACGTAAGCTTGCGTCAGTTCCTTAGCGGAGAATTTTTTAGCACGCAAAGCATCCCGTGCCTCGGCGAGTGATAGGTTGGTTAGCTCACTCATGGTCAATTACCTTTGGAACTACAAAACAGCCATAGTCGCTGGCTGGAGCATTGGCGAGTATCGCATCGCGCTTGTGCCCATCGGTTATTTCGTCCTTTCGCCACGGCAAAGCAGTATCAGAGACGCTTGCGAGCATCGGAACATCATCGGTTTTTAATTCGTTTAACTGTTCAATCCATTTAAAAATTCCAGAAAGCTCAGTAACAAAAGTATCTTTTTCAGCTTCAGTTACTTCAATATGGGCAAGCTTAGCAATTTTCGTGATGGCGGCTTTATCAAGTGACATAAAAATAATTAGGTTTTTGTTGCGAGGTTACAGGTTATAAGTCATAGACTTAATTATGCAAATATTTATTATTCAAATACTATGCTAATTTCCTCTGCCAGCGAATTTCCTGCCAATAATCAGCGCCTGCTCGGGCTTGATGTGGGCGAAAAAACCATAGGGCTCGCACTGAGCGACATCTCCCGGATGATTGCCACACCTTATAAAACCATCGAGCGTGGTAAATTTAGCAAAGACGCTATTGAATTAAACAATATAATTCAGGCATATAACATTGGTGGATTAGTGATTGGTTATCCAATCAATATGGATGGTTCCGAAGGCCCACGTTGTCAATCAATCCGGCAATTTGTTAAAAATTTAGGCGAAAAAATGACACTCCCCATGTTACTCTCGGACGAACGCATGAGCACCATGGCAGTAACACGCACGATGATGGATGCAGATCTCTCGCGAGCACGGCGCGCAGAATTAGTTGACAAAATGGCCGCAAGTTACATTCTACAAGGCGTGCTTGATATACTTATAAAACCAAGGGGAGCATAATGAATAATATTGGCATCATAATATTTGGCTGCACCATATCCTACCTCATCGGCGCTATTCCCTTTGGCTATATATTAGGTAAATTATTTGGTGTGGGTGATATCCGTAAAATTGGCTCAGGAACCATTGGCGCAACCAATATGCTGCGTACCGGTAAACGCGGTCTTGCAGGAGCTACTTTACTACTGGATATTGTAAAAGGGCTTTTTGCCACATCACTCATCAATGTTTTCTATTTATACGTTTTCTGGACAGTCTATGAGTGGACGCTGCCTATGCCGGTTGATTATTCTTTTAAGCTTGTCGGATTGGCAGCAATCATTGGTCATATATTTCCGATATGGCTTAATTTTAAAGGCGGAAAAGGTGTTGCTACCGCACTTGGCACGCTGCTTTGTTTTAACCCGATGGCAGCATTTCTCATTATTATAGTCTGGCTAATTACATTCTTTATTTCACGGATTTCTTCTCTTTCTGCCCTTGTAGGTTTTACAGTGGCCTGTCTGGTTGGTTTGTTGCCAATATGGAAACAAATATATTTTGCACAGATTGATATTTATTATATGTGGGTGATAACCGCGATAATATTCGCAACGCACAAGGACAATATTATCAGGCTGATCCAGGGTAAGGAACATAAATGGAAAGCTGCTAATGAGCCATCCTGATTCCTGGAAAGGAATAAAAAAATTCCTGGCAAATGAATCACTGGTGGATGTGCTCCGGCTCATCCGAAGTCAGAATGTTGGCCCGGTTACCTTCTTTAATTTAATGCGCCAATTTGGTGCAGCAAAAGATGCGCTCGATGCCATCCCCACACTCGCTGCCCGTGGTGGCAAACGCAGTCTTGTGCTTTGCTATACTTCCAAGGATGCCGAAGAAGAAATAGCACAGACCGAGAAACTCGGCGCGCGGATGCTGCGTTATGGAGAGCCTGATTACCCCGAACTTCTCATGACTATATATGATCCACCGCCAGTTATTTCCGTGCTCGGCTTTGTGCATATGTGGAAAAACAAACAGTCTCTCGCCATAGTCGGCTCACGCAATGCTTCTGCCAATGGCTATCAGTTTACAAAAAAACTGGCAAGCGACGCGGGTGCAAAAGGCTTATTAGTAACTTCCGGCCTTGCGCGCGGTATTGACACCGCAGCGCATTTAGGTTCGCTGCCGACCGGAACTGTTGCGGTTATGGCAAGCGGCATTGATCAGGTGTATCCGCCGGAAAACAAATCGCTCTATGATTCCATAGCGGCGCAAGGTGCAATTATCACTGAACAGCCCTATGGTGCCGCACCCCATGCTCACAGCTTTCCGGGGCGCAACCGGATTATTTCAGGGCTTTCATTTGGCACGGTCATTGTGGAAGCATCGATTAAATCCGGCTCACTTATTACCGCAAAATTTGCGCTCGATCAGGATCGTGAAGTATTCGCCGTGCCCGGCTCCCCGCTTGACCCACGCTGCAAAGGCACGAACAGCCTCATTAAGCAGGGTGCGAATTTATGTGAATCGATTGACGATGTCATGGCAGTGGTAAACCGCTTACCCAGCATACAGGTGCGCGAGCGTGAAATGGCGGAAAATGACAGGGAAGGATTCGCTATGGAAAAACCTGCTGCGATTGATGAGTCAGAATTAAATGAAGCACGCAAAATTATTTTGTCCAAGCTTGCCTATAACGCAGTAGCAGTAGATGAATTGCTCGCACAAACCCAGATAACACCTAATTTATTGTCGCTTATATTGCTGGAATTAGAGCTTGCTGGAAGATTGCAGCGACACACCGGCAACAAAATCGCCCTCAGAGCCGAGCAGCAAATCGCGTGATATGCAAGTCGCTTAATTTATTTATGCTTACTTTTTTTTGTAGGAATGTTTGCTTTTGTTAACTCACCAAATTCTATTATAGAATTTGGCGGCATGACGGGATCTTGAATCTGTTTTAATCCATAATTTTTGGATTGGTTTATCTTACTGTCACGTAATTTTTCAAGATCTCCGTTAAAAATCTCATATTGTTGCCACATGTGAGGTATAGCAGATTTTAAAACCCGTTTCTCTTCACTAGAGTAGATATCCGTATGATTAACAACGAAAAGATCCGCCAATAATTCCGTTGGTATATTTTCTTTAGCATAACCAAAACTGCCATTCCGACCTAACAATATATACGCGGTCGATTTTCCTGCTCGCCAAAAAAATTTGTCTAAATGTTTTCTTGCTTCTTTTTTATCAGATTCACAAGCATTTCTCCATGCTTCACGTTTACTAAAACCTAGCTTCGCATCAAATAAATGCGTTAGCTCTTCCAATAACGTAGCTTGATTCTTAAGTGATTTTTTGTCATTCGGAATCAAACAAAATACACCTTGTGTAGTTAAAGCCATACCTTCCTTGGTTAACTCTGCAAAATCTTCTGCTTTAGATGCAGCCATGATTTGAAATCCAGCGCTCGGCGCAAGATCTTGGTAAATTTTTGGTAACATGTGATGATAATAGTGAGCAATATTGAGAAATTTGAGGCGTAATGCGTTGGCAGACAAGGTAAGATTAGGCGGTATAGCAGTAGCGTCAATTGCTTCAGTTATTTTATTTGCGGTGAGTGTTCTTTTATGCACCTGATATAGTTTTTCCAGAAACCCATATTTTTCTTCTTCATTTCTTGCCAACATATATTCAATAACCAAGTCTTTTGCTTCACCAACAAAATCGCTTTTTACTTTATCCTCAAAAACCGCGCGCGCTCTAAGGACAAAGGTATTATAATCTTCCTTTTTTTTCTCACAGAAATCATGTGCAGTACTTATATAAATATTTTCGAGCGTATGATGTGATTGGGATATAAAATGACGTTTATAAATATCTGAATCTATTAAATTCCTAATAGATTTGAGTGAGTGCTCGTCGTGATTAACATAACAAATCACAGATTTGGTTGGATAATTTTTAACAAAATCTTTAAATGTTTTTACGTCACCCGTTGCCAAAACCACGAGTGTATCAGGATAAATAATTCGTATATTATTATTGTTTCGCATCACGGATTTATTTTCATCTGGTTTTGTAATAATCAACATTCTAGCAAAAAAACGTTAATGTTTAGTTAATGTTTTGTGTTGTTTTGAGCGAGTTTAGGGCTCAAATTAGCGCCAAATTCACTAACAATTTGACTTTTTATGCCGCATAGGCGATGTAATGCCCTTGTTAACGTCATAATAAAGCAACCTTCATAATTGTAGAAACCTGATGAATCTCGTCATTGTCGAATCACCCGCGAAAGCAAAAACCATCAATAAATATCTCGGTAAGGACTATCACGTACTGGCCTCTTTCGGGCATGTACGCGACCTTCCCGCTAAGGACGGCTCAGTATTGCCGGATAAAGATTTTTCCATGACTTATGCGGTGGATGACGACTCCAAAAAACATATCAGCGCCATTGCCAAGGCAGTCAAAGGTTCTGATAAACTCATTCTCGCAACCGACCCTGATCGTGAAGGTGAAGCGATTTCATGGCATGTACTTGAGGCGCTGCGTGAAAGTAAATCGCTGCCCAAAAACATTGAAGTAGAGCGTGTCGTTTTTAACGAAATCACAAAATCCGCAATTCTTGATGCGATGAAACACCCACGCGCGATTGATATGGATCTGGTGAATGCCCAACAGGCGCGCCGCGCTTTGGATTATCTCGTGGGCTTTACTTTATCGCCCGTGTTATGGCGCAAGCTCCCCGGCAGTAAATCTGCAGGGCGCGTGCAGTCTGTAGCTCTGCGTTTGATTTGTGACCGTGACGAAGAAATCGAAAAATTTATATCCCAGGAATATTGGGATATTAAAGCCCAGATGGCAAACACTGCGGGAACAGCTTTCCGCGCAAAGCTTTCACGCTGGCAAGGCAAAAAGCTCGAGAAGTTTGATATTGCCAATGAAGCGCAAGCCAAAGAAATTACTGCTGCTTTGCAGAGTAAAACCTATCAGGTCGTAAGCATTGACCCCAAGCAATCGCGCCGTCACCCCTACCCGCCTTTTACGACTTCTACGCTACAACAAGATGCATCGCGCAAACTCGGTTTCAGTGCCAAAAAAACCATGCAGCTCGCGCAGAAACTCTATGAAGGTTTTGATATCGGCGGTGAAACCACCGGTCTTATTACCTATATGCGTACTGACGGCGTAACTGTTTCGCAGGATGCTATCACGGCAGCGCGTAGTTTAATTTCCGGCAAATACGGCAATAACTATATGCCTGCTGCTCCGCGTATATATAAGGTGAAGCAGAAAAACGCGCAGGAAGCGCATGAAGCGATTCGCCCAACCGATGTCACGCGCACACCGGATAAATTAGAAGCCGTACTCGACCGCGACATGCTGCGTCTTTATGAACTCATCTGGAAGCGCATGATGGCAAGCCAGATGGAAAGCGCGCTCTTTGATCAGATGGCGGTGGATATTGAATCTTCCGACAAACAAGCAACCTTCCACGCCACCGGCTCGGTGATGCGCTTTGACGGGTTCCTGACGCTTTATCAGGAAAGCAAAGACGATGACGAGGAAGACGAAGAATCAAAAGCGCTGCCACCGCTTACAATGGGTGAATCGCTTGCAGTAAAAGAAGTCTTGCCGGAGCAGCATTTTACTGAACCTCCGCCGCGCTTTACCGAAGCAAGCTTAGTCAAAAAACTCGAAGAATTAAGCATTGGCCGCCCTTCGACTTACGCGAGCATTATCTCTGTGTTGCAGGAGCGCAGCTACGTAACACTCGACAAAAAACGCTTCATCGCTGAAGCACGCGGACGCATTGTAAATGCATTCCTGGTGAGCTTCTTCCGCCGTTATGTGGAATTTGATTTTACCGCTCAGCTTGAAGATCAGTTAGACGATATTTCCGCTGGAAAAATTGATTGGAAAGCAGTTTTGCATGACTGGTGGAAACATTTTATCCTCACCGTGGATGAAACCAAAAAGCTTACTAATCCACAAGTATTGGAAGCAGTGGATGCATTGCTTGAGCCTTATATTTACCGCAACTTCGCCAAAGGCACCGACCCGCGCGCCTGCCCTAATTGCGGCAATGGCAGATTAGGTTTGAAAACCGGAAAGTTCGGAGCATTTCTTGGCTGTTCTAACTACCCAGAATGTAATTATACAAAAGAACTTGCCGGAGCCAATGACGATGGCGCGCCCGCAGAAGGCGGCACTAACGAGCCGGTGATTTTAGGCACTGATCCTAAAACCGGCATGGAAGTGATTATGAAAAAAGGCCCATACGGAATATATGTGCAGCTTGGCAATGAAAAGAAACCCAAACGTGCAAGCCTTCCTAAAAATATTCCGCCTTCGGAAGTGACACTTGAAAAAGCGCTCTCGCTGCTTTCACTCCCACGTGAAATAGGAACCCATCCTGAAACCGGCAAAATGATTGTAGCAAGCACAGGACGGTTTGGGCCATACCTGTTGCATGACGGAAAATATACTTCGCTCAAAGCCGAAGATGATTTACTCACCATCGGCATCAATCGTGCCGTAACCGTAATTGCAGAAAAGAAAGTCTCCGGTAATGCAGGTGCTACGGCTCTGCGCGTTGTAGGCACTCATCCGGATGGCGGCGAAATAGCGCTTTACTCAGGTCGCTACGGCCCTTACGTTAAATACGGCAAGATTAATGCTTCACTCCCCAGAGATGCCGATGTAAACACTTACACACTGGAAGAAGCGATTGAACTGATTGCCGGAAAAAGTGCAAGCGGTGGAAAATCCGGTGGCAGATTTGGCAAGAAAAAGACTGCCGCTAAAGCTTCGGCTAAAGCGCCAAGCAAAGCCAAGGCACCTGCTAAACCGTCCGCAAAAAAGAAAAAAGCAGCCGCTAAATAAGGAGAGAAATATGAAAGTTCGTATTTATCAGCCTACCCGCAACGCCATGCAATCGGGTAATGCAAAAACTCACCATTGGAAAATTGATTTTCTTTCCTCATCCGCGCCATTTATTGACCCCCTCATGGGCTGGAGCGGCATGACCGATATGGCGCAGGAAGTAGAGCTCACCTTCGCCACCAAAGACGAAGCGATTGCATATGCTAAAGCCAAAGGCTTTGAATATGAAGTCGTGGCACCCGAAGCAAAGAAAATGATTCCAAAATCCTATGCTGCCAATTTTGCATATAATCGCGTGTTAGAAGATTAAACATGACTTCAATTTACGATTTTGAAGCCAATACACTCGATGGTCGGGAAATTTCTTTAAAAGATTTTGAAGGAAAAGTTTTGCTCGTGGTCAATGTTGCAAGTAAATGTGGCTTTACCAATCAGTATGAAGGCTTAGAGGAACTTTACAAAAAATATGCTGCGCAGGGTTTTGCGGTACTTGGATTTCCTTGTAACCAGTTTGGTAATCAGGAACCCGGCGATGCAAAAGAAATCGCTACTTTCTGTTCTATGGCTTACCGCGTGACCTTCCCGATGTTTGAAAAGATTGATGTAAACGGTGAGAAAGCTCACCCTATTTATAAATTCCTCAAGGAAGAAAAGCCGGGAATACTCGGCACTGAAGCCATCAAATGGAATTTTACCAAGTTTCTGATTGGCAAAAACGGCCAGGTCGCCTCCCGCCATGCACCCACCACCAAGCCTGAAGATTTAAGCGCTGAGATAGAGAAATTACTGAAGAATTAATTGTACTATTTCGCTTGATAAAACCTCACTTTTGTAGGATATAAAGCGCATGAAATCCTGCGTAATCATATTCCCCGGCTCCAACTGCGACCGCGATGCGGTGAGCGTACTCGAGATGACCGGCTGCAAGCCCGAAAAAGTCTGGCATGCTGATACCGCCTTACCTGAGTGTGAGCTGGTAGTCATCCCCGGCGGGTTTTCCTATGGCGACTACTTACGTAGCGGGGCCATGGCTGCAAAATCACCCATTATGAAAGAAGTCATCGCCCACGCAAACAAAGGTGGCCTGGTGCTCGGTATATGCAATGGTTTTCAGGTACTCACCGAAACCGGATTACTGCCCGGTACGCTCATGCGCAATGCGAAACTCAAATTCTTATGTCGCGAAGTGTTTTTGCGTGTAGAAAATAACAGCACGGCATTTACCTCGGGCTATAACAGCAAACAGGTAATCAATGTGCCCATCGCCCACCATGACGGCAATTATTTCATAGACGGCGATTCGCTCAAATCCATTGAAGACAATAACCAGGTAGCCTTCCGCTATTGCACTGCCAAAGGTGAATTAACTACCGAGGCAAACCCCAATGGCTCAATCGGCAACATCGCGGGCGTCTACAACGAAGGCAAAAACGTGCTGGGTATGATGCCACATCCTGAGCGTCACTCGGAAAAAACTTTAGGCGGCATTGATGGCCGCGCCATGTTTGAAAGCCTGCTTAAGGCAAAGGCTGCATAATATGAAATCAGCTACCGCAAAAAATACCGAATTTAAAATCACTCCGCAAATCGTTGCCGAGCATGGGCTGTCTGCGGAAGAATATGAAAAGATCCTCGGTATATTAGGCCGTGAGCCGAATTTTACCGAACTTGGTATTTTCTCCGTGATGTGGAGCGAGCATTGTTCCTATAAAACCACACGCAAATGGCTTGGCACCTTGCCCACCAAAGCTCCGCATGTCATCTGCGGCCCCGGCGAAAATGCTGGTGTGATTGATATTGGCGACGGTCAGGCGGCCATTTTTAAAATGGAATCGCATAACCATCCTTCATATATTGAGCCTTACCAGGGTGCAGCAACTGGCGTTGGCGGAATTTTGCGCGATGTGTTTACGATGGGCGCGCGGCCAATTGCTAATATGAATAGCTTGCGCTTTGGCTCGCCAACTCATCCCAAAACCCGTCATTTAGTTGCAGGCGTTGTCGCTGGGATTGGTGGATATGGCAATTGCGTTGGCGTTCCGACCGTAGGCGGCGAATGTATTTTTCATGAATCCTATAATGGCAATATCCTCGTCAATGCCATGACAGTTGGCATCGCCGCAACCGATAAAATATTTTACTCCAAAGCCGCAGGCATTGGAAATCCGGTGATTTATGTGGGTTCAAAAACTGGCCGCGACGGTATTCATGGAGCCACCATGGCATCGGCTGAGTTTGATGCTGACTCCGAAGACAAACGCCCAACCGTGCAGGTAGGTGACCCGTTCACCGAAAAATTGCTCATCGAAGCATGCCTGGAGCTTATGGCAACGGACGCCATCATCGCTATACAGGATATGGGTGCTGCTGGTTTGACATCATCATCGCTTGAAATGGCTGGCAAAGGCGAAACAGGTATTGAACTTAACCTTGAAAACGTACCGATGCGCGAAGAAGGCATGACACCTTACGAGATTATGCTCTCCGAATCACAAGAGCGCATGCTTATGATTTTAAAGCCTGAAAAAGAAGCCATGGCGCGCGCTATTTTTGAAAAATGGGAATTGTCTTTTGCAGTGATTGGTAAAATTACTGACACAGGGCGTTTAGTATTAAAAATGCACGGCGATACTTACGCAGACTTACCCGTAGCGCCAATCAGCACCGATGCACCGGTCTATTCACGCCCTTACACAAAAACCGCAAAACGTCCTGACTTAAAAGTAAAAGATCGCGATGTAAAACTCTTGGGTGAAGACTTAAAGAAGCTTCTTGGCTGCCCTGATCTTTCCAGCAAACGTTGGATCTGGGAACAATACGATCACATGGTGATGAACGATACAGCTTTAAGACCAGGTGGTGACGCAGCCGTGGTACGTGTTCACGGGAGCCAGAAAGCATTGGCAATCACTACCGACTGCACCCCGCGCTATTGCTATGCCGACCCCTATGAAGGTGGAAAACAGGCTGTTGCCGAGACATGGCGCAACCTCACTGCTGTAGGTGCAAAACCCCTCGCCATTACGAACTGCCTTAACTTCGGAAATCCTCAGAAACCAGAAATCATGGGGCAAATTGTAGGTTGCTTAGAAGGTATGCGTGATGCCTGCCTGGCACTGGATTATCCGGTAATATCGGGCAATGTATCGCTCTATAATGAAACTTCCATCGGCGATAAAGTCTCCGCCGTACAACCCACACCTGCCATTGGTGGGGTCGGTATTTTAGCCGACGTGGAAAAACGTATTGGCAATCAGTTTCAGGAAGAAAACCATCATATCGTACTCATTGGGAAAACTTTAGGCCATCTTGGTAGCTCACTTTATCTGCGCGAAGTATGTGGCAGTGAGGCAGGCGCGCCCCCGCCAGTGGATTTGCTTGCCGAATGTGAAAATGGAAATTTTGTGCGCGGTATAATCGCCTCTGGTCGTGCATCTGCCTGTCATGATATTTCTGATGGAGGTCTGCTCGTTGCCGTGGCAGAAATGGGATTTTCCAAAAAAATAGGGGCTACTTTAACCTTCCCAGAAAATATTTCTGCACATGAATTTGCCTTCGGTGAAGATCAGGCGCGTTACCTCCTTGCAGTCCCTGCCGAACACACACAGGATATTTTAAAAGAAGCCGCTAAGCAAAAAATTCCGGCCATGATACTCGGAAAAACCGGTGGTGATGCGCTTGTGGTGGAAGAGATACTATCGGAACCTATTGTGGATTTATACACGATAAATGAATCCTGGCTGCCAGACTATATGGAAGGCTAGAATATGGGAATGCCCGCTGCTCAAATAGAGCTATTGATTACCGAAGCTTTTCCCGGTGCTGAAATTAAGCTCGTGGATTTAGCCGGAGACAATGACCATTATGAATTAACGGTGGTTTCAGAAGCGTTCCGTGGAAAATCACGTGTAGCACAGCACCAGATGGTGTATACTGCACTCAAAGGAAATATGGGAGCGGCCTTACATGCGCTCGCACTTAAAACATCAGCACCAATCAAGGAATAAATGATATGAATGACAATCCAGTATTTAGCAAAATAGAAGAAACTATAAAAAATAACGATGTCGTGCTTTTTATGAAAGGCAACAAGGACATGCCGCAATGCGGATTTTCAGCAACCGTTGTGCAGATACTTGCACGTTGTGGCGTTGAATTTAAGGACATCAATATTCTTACCGATGCAGCACTTCGTGAAGGCATCAAGCAATTCAGTAACTGGCCTACTATTCCCCAGCTTTATGTAAAAGGTGAATTCGTAGGCGGATGCGATATTGCGCGTGAGATGTATCAGGCTGGTGAATTGCAGGCATTACTTAAAGAAAAAGGAATTGCTTCCCAAGCTGCATAGAGAATTGGCGGCATAGTTAATTAAGTGCGACCACCGCCCTGTTGAGCTTGACCTTGCTGCGCCTTGCCCGATGACGGCGCTATACTCCCAAGTTCGGCTTCGGCAATTTTGATTTTATCTACTGAAACCCCATTCATGGCGAGCACTTTGCCTGCTTCTTTGACCGCGGCAGCAATATCCGGGCGGGATTTTACCAGCGCTACTACCCTGTCAAACGCCTGCTTAGCAGTGACCGCAAGCAAATTACTGATACGAGCCAAAGCCCCGCGTGAGGGAATATCCGCCTCACCTTTGGGCTCATGTAAATGGCGTTTCTTGAGCGCTGCCGCAAATTTCTTACGCAGACGATCTTTTGCCGGACCCGAAACGGACAACAACATGAACTCGAGCAGGTGATCAGGATTTTCCCCTTTCGCAACGGCTTCCACTGCCTGTGCGATCATCTGGTCGATTTGCTGCTCTTCCTGTTTTTGCTCTTCATCAGCGTAATTATTAGCCATATGCCCTGCTGCTCATTATGAATTTAGTGCTATTATGCCAGATAACAAAACCCTTTGCCAAGATTTATATGGACAGGTTCCCCGTTGTTTTTAATATGACAGGCAAACCTTACCAGAAAAAATACTCATATGAAAAGCAAGAAAAAACACAAATCAAAGGCGGCTATAAAGCCCCGCTTGGTTGCCAGAAGTAAGAAAGAACGCATATTACCCATTACCATCGGCAAGAAAAAAGAAGCCTTCCGGGACTTGTATGTGAGGTTGCTGGATGTTTCCTGGGTAAATCTGATTATCCTCATCATTATACTTTATTTCGTGACGAATCTTTTATTTGGATTTTTCTATTTGGAGACTGGCGGCATTGAAAATGCCCGCCCAGGCTCATTCATGGACGCCTTCTTTTTTAGTGTGCAAACACTTGCCACTATCGGTTTTGGCAAAATGGCACCTGTTGGGATGGCAGCAAATATGCTGGTGACCTTTGAGGCTTTACTCAGCTTTTGTTTTCTTGCGTTAGTAACCGGCTTAGTGTTTTCCAAATTTTCACGTCCTACTTCACGGGTTATATTCAGCAATGTTGCAGTAATTTGCCCTTATAATGGTGTTCCGCATTTAATGCTTCGGCTTGCCAATGAGCGCGGTAACAGCATAGTCGATGCTAGCGCAAACTTATCACTTTTGCGCATAGAAACCTCCAAGGAAGGCCAGAAAATGCGCCGGTTTCACGATTTAAAAACCGTACGCCATCATGTGCCAATATTGCAATTAACCTGGACGGTGATGCACCCGATAGATGAACATAGCCCCCTATATAATATAAGCCCTGAGAAATTAAGAAAAGACGAAGTGGAGATCATTATTTCTCTTACCGGAATTGACGAAACCCTCTCGCAGACTATTCATGCGCGCTATTCGTATCTCGCCGAAGAAATTATCTGCAATGCTACTTTTGAAGATATTATAAGGCGTACTAAAGAGAACAAAGTAGAAATCAATTATAATCTTTTTCATAAAACCAAACCTATAGATTAACATGACCTCGAATAATTTATGGCTAGCCTTCGCTCTTGGTTCAGCATTCTTTGCTGCACTCACCGCCATTTTTGGCAAGCTTGGTGTAAGTGAAATTAATTCCAATATGGCGACACTCATCCGTGTATTTATTATTCTGGTGATGACAGCAAGCATCATCACTATTCGCAATGAATGGCAGCCTATCAGCCAGATGTCACGTTATGGAATGCTCATGCTTTTGTTCTCCGCAATTGCCACTGGCCTTTCCTGGCTCTGTTATTACCGAGCGTTGCAACTTGGTTTAGTTTCTAAAGTTGCGCCCATCGACAAACTCAGTGTCGTTTTTGTTATTATTTTTTCGATTATTTTTCTGGGCGAATCGCTAACCTGGAAAACACTTACTGGCGGATTACTCATTACTGCGGGCGCCATTTTATTAACTTTTTAGGCTGAGGATATGGCGGATTTAGAAACCAGATTGTTACCCGGCGAAGAGGTGCTCTTTAAAGCCCGCATCAGCTGGATGGCATTTATTATTGCCATAGGCTTGCTGGTGGGGCTCATGGTCACAGGGCAAATGACCGGCCTGATGACTACCAAGCTAATACTTACCAATAAACGATTAATGGGAAAAGTGGGGTTGTTCTGGCGCAGAAATATTTCTGTGGTTCATGCCGATATTGAAGTAGTGAGAGTGAAGTTTGGCCTGTTAGGAAAAATATTTGATTATGGAACCATTATGATTCTGACTAAAAAAGGCGAAAAAATAGCCTTTAAAGGTATTTCTGAACCGCTTTATATTAAGATGCAAATTGAAGAAGCTGTTGAAATTTCAGTGCTGGGGCACACTTTGGAACAATATACTTCGCATAAGTTTTGAGCTAGCGAGTTTTTCCAGTAAATATATCAATTTCTTCCTGCTTAGTAGATTTTTCTTCAGACTTCTTCTTTATAATACTCTGAGCATTCTTTGACAATCGTGCTGCATGGACATTATGAGAATTATCCTTTTTCTGATTGAATGAATTTTGTTCATCGGATTTATCATTTGGCATATAATTCATCCATTAAAAACATCAAAGTCTCGACTGCTATTTCTTCTATATTTTGGTTTTTGGAGTTGACTGAGGCTTTCTATTCATAAGCTCTCTAAATTTATCTTTATCACCACTTTCTATTGCTTTAACAACTGCATTATCTATTACAGGTTTCATCGTATTAACAGTGTCAGTCCACTGAATAGTCTTTTTTTTCAATGCGATCTGCCTCAGCCGCGATTTTATCTATATTTCTTTGGTCATATTTATAGTATTTATAATCATCCATAAAAATTCTTTCTCAAATTATCTTTGATTCTGATTCTTTATATTTTGGAATTTGGCGTTTAAATCAGAGACATTATGATTACTCTGAACTTCCTGCCCGCGGAGGGTCGATATAAATTTTTCTGGTTCATTATGATGAACTGCATTGTGTAACGCTGTGCGGATACGTTCTGGAATCTCTATATTTTGAACAGATTTCTCTATTGTAGCCCAAATCTTGCTAATCTCATCATTCATGACATTCTCCAAATAATAACATTTCCATTGCACATAATACTGCAAAAACATTAAGAAATCCTTAATATCCCACAAATATTAGAAAATACTATTTCAAGAGACTGTTTTTTGGCTTAATTACAGGCGCTTTGTCAGGTCAAACAACACCGTAACGCTATTTTCTGCAGTGCCATCCGTAGCCTGGTGATTAAAGTCTCCACCCAAGCCTGCTTCAAAGCCATCGTTTAAATGCGCGCGCAGCTCATAACGGGCATCAAAGGCAAAGCTTTGGCCATAATTTTCTTGCCAGTAATCGCCCGGTAAAAGTTGTAAACTTTGCAAGTAAACAGTATTGCCATCACGGTAAAGCACCTCAGTTGCTTTTAAACCGGCAGAACCAAGGAAATCAGCTTTTGGATTAAAATATAAACGCTGCTCGTCAAGGCTGTCTTGTGACTCAGTAGCGTTAGCAACAGCATCTAATAAGAATTTTTGTCCTGTATAGAGTCTGTCGGTATAAGCAGCAGCTTCGCTGCCACGTAAATTCTCATCAGAGAAATTCATCATATTCATATCGATACGCAAACTCTGTGTATCATCCTGATGCCAGGTAGCATTCACATTATAGGAATTAGCTGTTACATCGGCATTGAGCGCACGAAGCGGGGTATCCAGTGAGAATATTTGTCCACCGGCACCTACAGTCCAGTGATCATTTATAGTCCATTGACCATCGGTTGTGGCACCAAAACGATCATTGTTATTATAATAATTAAATGTTGGAGCAAAAGTAAGTTTGAACGCACTATCGTGATATTCAACACCCGCAGAAGTCTGCCACAAAGCTATCACCCCTTCGGCAGCCGGCTCATCTTCATGTGCATAATATTCACCGGCAAACAAACGCCAGTTATTATCTATAATGGGAGTATAGATTTTTGTATTTAATCCATAACCTGAACCGCCTTCTACATCAGAAGAGGGGGCTTTAGAATAATAGCCATTTATCTGTAATTCGGAAAGATTAGGAGCAGTTGCGTTGTCATCCGCTATCGCGGGAGCACTATTTGCCACCAGCCACAGAACCAGAAAAATAAACCAGTTTTTATTTTTTAGACTATAGTGATTTTTATTCATGAGCTAGAAATACCAAAAAACTCTTATATTTCAATAATAGAATGCCCCCGATCAGCAAAAAAAGTAACCGGGGGCAATTCAAAAAAGCAAAACGTTTATTATCTTGCTGAAGCGATGTTAATCAAACCAATATTGTCGTTAGCTTGACCTGTAAAGGTAGTACCAGTATTTACATTAAGAATCGCATTACCAATGGTCAGTTGCTGTTGGTCTGCAATTTTTGTCACATTATTCTGATCAGTATATGTTCTATCAGTGACAGAACCATAAGCAGTTGTAGTCTCTGTACCGGCAATCGTGCCAGAATGGGCTACAGTACCGTTAGGCCCCTGAGTGAAAGTACCAGTAATATTAGCACCCGTACTTGTATTAGTAAGGGTTTCATTCGAGTTTGATGAATAGAGCGTATTATTAGAGTTAACATTTATCGAACTACTATCAATGGTGCTTCCGGTGGCAGTGGTCTCATCGGCGTAAACATTTGAGCTTCCATTCGCATAGGTCCTTGTGGTTATGCTGCCAGCAGCATTTGGAACTAATGTATAGGTGAAGGCACCTGCAGATGTATTAATACCAGCATTGGTAATAGGTGCGTTAGTATTTTGAACACTAAGAGAAGCAAAATCTACAGATTTTCCTGAAAAGTTTGTGCCTGTCTCTACCCATGCTGAAGCATTCTGGCTTTTCAAAACATCTATATTTAAGGCCTCAGTGCCAGACTTGGAATTTGTCAAAGTTTCACTGATGTCCTGTCCACCAGTAATATTTGTCTCGGTGCCTTTGAGAGTTTCCACCTGGCCATTTGCGGTAATTACCACTCCGGTAATAGTTTCAGTACCATTTTTAAGTTTATCTATCCTTTCCTTCGTGTCAGTTATCTGACCAGTACCGGATATATTCTCAATATTTTCGGTATAGATACCATTAACAGGTTTGTTAGTGGTAGTGATGGTATCTGTAACAACACCATTATTAAAAGTATCGGTTGTATTAACAACTGTGACTCCATTTTTAGCCGTAACAATTTCCTGCTTATAGGTACCCATGCCATTGACGGTATTGTCAACTACACCGGTTTTAGTGGTTTCTTTTATCAATGGAATATTAGGGCTTGCAAGAGAGTGTAATACAGAAGAGGTTTTTATTAAAGGATGTACTTTTACAGTATTATGGTGCACTGAGGCACTTTTAGCTAGCGTAAGACTTGGGGCAGCAAGCACAAGATCAATGGCAGTGCAGCTAAGTAATTTCGTGGTTTTCATATATGTCTCCATTTATTGATTAAAAAAATATGTCCGATAAGTTGTAAGGTCGGGACCGTAGATAATTTTTTATTAATAAGTAATTCGTTATTAACTGGCAGACATTAACTTTGTATAAGTGCTATATTACCTAATACATTGCCAACCCTTCTTCAAAACATTAACAATTGTTAATATATAAGTACCGTTTCCTATAAGCTATTTAGGGATTTGTAAACAAATTGGTTGTTTTAATTTGCGCAAATACGCTCATTAAATGAGAGATATTCATTTAAATTGGTGCCCACGGTCGGACTTGAACCGACAAGACCTGTTACGGTCAACGGATTTTAAGTCCGTAGTGTTTACCATTTCACCACGTGGGCGGTAGAAATATGAGTTATTTCGTATCAGAGAACGGTTAAAAGACAATAAATAATTGATCTTACCTTTTATCCGCGCCCTTTATAAGGTGCAACGCCCGTATCAGGAACCCATACATCTTTGGGTAAAGTGCCGTATTGATAAAAAATATCGATAGGGATACCGCCTCTTGGGTACCAGTAACCACCGATACGCAGCCATTTGGGTTTCATTTCTTTAATGAGTCGTTTGGCAATGGCTACAGTACAATCTTCGTGAAATGCACCGTGGTTGCGAAATGATCCCATAAATAATTTCAGTGATTTACTTTCGACCAGAGATTTCCCTGGCACATAATCAATGACGATATTCGCAAAATCCGGCTGACCAGTCACCGGGCAAATAGATGTAAATTCCGGGCAGGTAAAGCGCACCACATAGTCGACATCCGTATGCGGGTTTTTTATGACCTCTATGATTGCCTTATCCGGTGAATCATAACCACGGCTTTGTTTGCCTAATAGATTCAGTTTTTTTGTCATATTTTGCCTTTAATTTGCCACATCGATGATTTTATTTTCATGAAAACCCATGGCTCGCAGCAAGCAACTATCGCACTTGCCGCATGGCTTTCCATCTGAGGTCGGATCATAACAGCTTATAGTAAGATCATAATCAACGCCAAGCTCCAATCCTTTTCTGATGATCTGAGCCTTACTCATATTAATTAGTGGTGTGTGAATACTTATTCTCTGTTTTGCATCAATTGCGTAAGCTGTTGCCTTGTTAGCCATCACCTCGAATGCTTCAATAAATTCCGGACGGCAATCAGGATAACCACTGTAATCCAGCGCATTTACACCAATAAAAATATCAAAAGCTCCAAGCACTTCCGCCCAGGCGAGCGCAAAGGAAAGAAAGATGGTATTGCGCGCGGGAACATAAGTAACAGGAATCCCCTCACCTATTTCACTTACCGCATTATGTTTTGGAACATCAATATTGGCAGTTAAGGCTGAGCCACCAAACAACCGTAAATCTATTTCAGCGATTTTATGTTCTTTTGCACCCAATGCTTTTGCCACGTGACTTGCGGCTTCTAATTCTATGGCATGACGCTGACCGTACCTAAAACTCAGCGCATAAATTTCATACCCATGTGCCTTTGCAATGGCAAATACCGTTGCAGAATCAAGGCCGCCGCTTAAAAGTAAGACTGCTTTTTTTGTCATTCGAGGCCTGCTATTTTATGAATTTGCAGCGATAAGCGATAGCCATTATCATTAGCAATATTAGTAGTTAACTTAAGGTTAGCAGCATTCTTATGTGCGTTACCCTCATCCATAGGCTGCACATATACGGGAATAGCACTTCCCTGCCCTACATCAGCAATATTTTTGTAGTCATCATTACCCGCTGAAATAATAAATTTAAATGCATTCACGCGCGGAAGTAAATCACCACGCACAGGAAAATAACCGGCACCATTATTTTTAGGTGAACATATTATATCAACGCCTTCAGGAAGCTCACGATACAATGTTCCGTTAGTTTCAATCTGCACGGTAAATTCTTTTACCAGCAACGCTGCACATAATTTTTCAATTGGCTGACGCAGTGGCTCACCACCCGTGATTACCACGAGGTTACGAATCCGCTTACCGTCATTATTTAGAGAGAGTTTTTTGACGCTATTCAGAATATCCGTTAGCGGTGTGCTCTTAAAACTTTCAAATTCCGTATCACAGAAGGTGCAAGCAAGGTTGCAACCACCCAGCCGTATAAATATAGCAGGCCAACCCGAATAAATGCCTTCGCCTTGCAATGTAGAAAAAATGCTCTGGACGTCAAGTGTCAGGCCATCTCCCTGCACAGGCTCGCGTATGGGGTTTGTTCCATGCATAATAAACGCCAGATTTAATTAATATTGGGGACAAGCAAAAGACTCATCCCCAATATATTATTTAAGCAGCAGTTCCTGCAGCGGCAGCAACTTCAGCAGCAAAATCAGTTTCCTGTTTTTCGATGCCTTCACCTAATTTAAAATGCACGAATGCTTTTAAGGTTACCGGTGCACCGATAGTTTTTGCAGCATCTGCGATGACCTGAGAGATTTTCGTTTTATTGTCGATAACATAAATCTGCTCCAACAATACTACTTCTTCGTAATATTTACGAACACGGCCTTCTACCATCTTTTCAGCGATTTCGGCAGGTTTGCCAGAAGCCATTGCCTGCTCTTTGAACACATTGCGTTCACGTGCAAGTTTCGCTGCATCCACATCAGTAATAGCAAGTGCATCGGGTTTAGCAGCCGCAATATGCATCGCAATCTGTTTGCCAAGCGCTTCCAGCTGGGCTTTGTCACCAGTGGATTCAAGCGCTACCAGAACGCCGATTTTTCCAAGACCCGGAGCAATCGCGCTGTGGATGTAGCTTGCGACCACGCCATTTGCGACTTCGAGCTTGCTGCTTCTGCGCAGGTTCATGTTCTCGCCGATAGTACCAATGAGTGTTGCAACAGACTCAGATACCGTCGCGCCACTCTCAAGCCTCGCCGCTTTCAGTTTTTCCACATCCTGACCATTTTCAAGCGCAGCTTTTGCAATGCTTTTTGCAAGCGCCTGGAATTGATCGTTGCGGGCAACGAAATCGGTTTCGGCATTAAGCTCAATGATTGCACCTTTATTGCCGGATGTGTTAACGGCAACGAGGCCTTCGGCTGCAATACGGCCAGATTTTTTGGCAGCAGAGGCCAAGCCTTTTTTGCGCAGCCAATCCACAGCGTCCTGCATGTTACCTTTGGTTTCGACTAAAGCTTTTTTGCAATCCATCATGCCAGCGCCAGTCGATTCGCGCAGGTCTTTGATCGCAGCAGCGGTTACTTCACTCATATATGTATTCCTTAACTACTATTTTTATTAAACAGCTTTTTTAGCTTTGGCAGGCTTTGCGGCTTTAGCAGGCTTTGCTTTTTCTGCAACTTCCGCTTCAGCTTCTTTTGCTTCAGGAGCTTCGGCTTCGTGCGCTTTTGCTTGCTTTTTTACCACAACCGGGCCGGCTTTTTCAGCAGATTTCTTGCCTTTTTTAGCTACAGGTTTGTCATCTTCTTTTTCTGCCTTTGCTGCTTCTAATGCTTCATCATGCTTGCTATGTTTTGCAGCTTTAGAGAATGGCACTTCAGAAGATGCGCCCATATCCTTGCCGGATTTAGCAAGGCTTTCTTTAAGACCGTCAATCGCAGCGTCAGCAATCAACTGGCAATAAAGCTTGATGGCGCGGGTTGCATCGTCATTTCCCGGAACTGGGTAAGCAATCGAGAATGGTGATGAATTGCTATCCAAGATTCCAACTACAGGAATGTTAAGACGAGCAGCTTCTTTCACTGCCAAATCTTCTTTGTTGGTGTCGATAATGAAAATTAAATCAGGAACGCCACCCATATCCTTGATACCACCGAGTGATTTTTCGAGCTTCTCGTGATCACGGGTAAGGGTCAAAGTTTCTTTTTTGGTAAGGCCGGTTTCTTCCTGACCGAGCAATTCTTCAAGTTTACGAAGGCGTTTGATGGAAGCCTGGATGGTGCCCCAATTGGTAAGCATGCCGCCGAGCCAACGCTGGTTGATGTAATACTGGCCACAGCTTTTTGCTGCTTCTGCAATTGGGTCAGCTGCCTGGCGCTTGGTGCCTACGAAAAGCACGCGGCCGTTTTTAGCAACCACCTCACGCACTGCGGTGAGTGCGCGGTGAAGTAATGGAACGGTCTGCTGTAAATCGATGATGTGGAGACCATTGCGAACACCGAAAAGATATGGTGCCATTTTAGGGTTCCAACGTTTTGTTTTATGTCCGAAGTGAGCGCCAGCTTCGATGAGTTCGCTCATAGTGAATTGTGGCAATGCCATAGTCTTAGTCTCCTGTTTTCCGGTTAAACCTCGGCAAATGAAGCATGTTAAAAACACACCGGATGGGAAATTTTGAACACCAAAGTTTCCCGCATTTGCCTGTGAATTCCTAGCCATTATTGACTAGGGAGCGCGTTATTAGCCGGAAATGCAGGGAAAAGCAAGTAAAATCATGCCATTTTCAGCAAGTTACCTGAATTATGCAAAAAACATTGGTTTTCGTAATAAATTCTTAATGATTATATATTAAAATAATGAAGTATAACAACTTCAGACAATAATACTTACAATGACAAAACATAACGAATTTTCAAAAAAAGATCGTGATACGATCGATTTTTATAAAAATATTATTAAAGACGACATTTTGGAAAGCGGGTTATTTCTCAATAATTACCGTAAATTCTTTGATACTTTGCACGAAAAGCTAAAAAACCGTAATCTCAATCTTGATATAATAAACTATAATCAGGAAGCCTATTTACGGGATCCTCACATGCTTAATGCTTTCGCCAATAGCGAAGCCAACAAAACCAGAGATCCATTATACATTAAGGCAATCGCGGAAGTCGCAATTGAAAATGGGTATTCCAGTGAAGATGTCACTAGCTTCATGAGAGAAGCTTATACAACACAACTTGACTTGGTTAAATGCAAAGAAATTTATCACCTGGAACCGAATGAAATAAAATTTCTTGAATTAAAGAAAAACATTATTACGCACGCAACGAAAAATGGCTATTTCACTCCTTATCCAGAAACACCTAAAAGTTTTCTAAAGCGTGCAATAGATAGAAAATTTGTGACATTACCACCTCACAGAAGCAATTAGCACTACATTCCACGTGTCAGCTCAATATGTTCCTGCGGGAGTTCGCTGATAAAGCGCGAGGGGATATTCGACTGCCACTGATTATAAATGCGTCTGCTTCCAGCAAAACTTATTGTGCACATTTTCTTCGCACGCGTAATGCCCACATAGGCTAAGCGGCGCTCTTCTTCCAATCCACTGCGGCCACTTTCATCAAGTGAGCGCTGATGCGGAAATAACCCTTCTTCCCAGCCTGGCAAAAACACATGGTCAAATTCAAGCCCTTTGGCAGCATGTAACGTCATGATACTAATCATCGCACCTTGCGTGTTTTCCGCCATATCCGTTACCAACCCCACATGCTCTAAAAATGCAGTCAAACTCTCAAACTCACCCATGGCACGCACGAGTTCTTTTAAGTTATCCAAACGGCCTTGCGCATCCGGTGTGGTTTCCATTTTCCACATATTGCGGTAGCCAGATTCATCGAGAATAATGTCGGTAATTTCACCAATATTCTGTACACCAATAAGCCCGCGCCAGCGATCAAAGGAAATCAAAAGCGCATTTAAAGCTGCGGATAATTTACCCTTGAAACTCCCCGCCTCCAGCAGCCTTTTAGTAGCAACCGTCATGGAAATATCATTAGCGCGCGCATAACTGTGAATAGTCTCAAGCGTTGCTGTGCCAATGCCACGCCGCGGGGTATTGATGATACGCTCAAATGCTAGATCATCACTTGGCTGTGAAACCACGCGCAAATAAGCTACCGCATCGCGGATTTCCTGGCGTTCATAAAACCGCAAACCGCCAATTACTTTGTAGCCAATACCGAGCGTTAAAAAACGTTCTTCAAATGCACGTGTCTGAAAACCCGCACGCACCAATACCGCCATTTCATTTAGGCTACTACCACTACGCTGCGCGGTTTCGACTTCATCGCCGACAAATCGCGCCTCTTCATCACCATCCCAAAGCGCGCGCACCTGAACCTTTTCACCTTCCGCGTCTTCGGTCCATAGCGTTTTGCCAAGTCTGCCGTTGTTATGTGCAATGAGCTGCGAAGCCGCGCCAAGAATATTGCCTGTGGAGCGGTAATTACGTTCTAAACGCACAACGGTTGCGCCGGGGAAATCTTTCTCAAATTTTAAAATATTGCCGATTTCCGCGCCGCGCCAGCCATAAATCGATTGATCATCATCGCCCACACAACAGATGTTTTTATGTCCCGAAGCAAGAAGCCTCAGCCACAAATACTGAGCGATGTTGGTGTCCTGATATTCATCCACCAGAATATATTTAAACCGCTCGGAAATCTCTCTGTGAATATCAGGATATTTAGTAAAAAGCGTCAGGTTATGCAAAAGCAAATCGCCGAAATCCATGGAGTTCAGGGTTTTAAGACGCGTCTGATAGGCTTTATAAATGGTAAGCGCTTTCTGCGCTGTACCAAATCCCGCATCAGTTACTTTCTCGGGTATAAGCCCCTGATCTTTCCAGCTTTGGATAATGGAAAGCACCATTTTTGCAGGATTCTGCTTATCGTCAATATTATGTTCACTCATAAGCTGCTTGATAAGGCGCAACTGATCATCAGCATCTAAAATCGTGAAGCTCGACGTAAACCCCAACACTTCTCCGTGGCGGCGAAGAATTTTTGCGCCAATCGAATGAAACGTTCCAAGCCAGCTAAGGGTAGAAATCTGGCGCTGCTCATTTTCATTGGGTTTGTAATTACTGTTAAGCAAACTCTCCACCCGTGCGCCCATTTCACGCGCTGCTTTATTGGTGAATGTCACCGCTAAAATCTGCCCCGGCCATGCCTTGCGGCTCGCTAATATATGAGCAATACGTGTAGTAAGCACACGGGTTTTCCCTGTTCCCGCACCTGCAAGCACCAGCACAGCGCCGTCTACTGCCATAACGGCCGCGCGCTGTTCGGGATTCAATTTTGCGATGGAGGAAAGCTCAGGAGCGTTTTCGTCGTGTATGGAAGCGGTGTTTTGCATTGCGTTATATTAGCACGATAACAACAACACTCAAGGTGAATTGCCAATACCTGCGGCATGAAAAATAACATCGCGGATAAATTCAGTCGGCGCATATATTAAATAGTAGCTGATATTGATACTCGGCAACTCTTCCTGTGTTAAAAGCAGTGGAAGCATAAGCACCACAATAATAATCAGCATGCCAAAGCGCTCGCTTTTAGCATAAGGAATAGCAAATTTACGCGGCAGGATTGCACATAACATACGTCCGCCATCGAGCGGTAATACTGGCAGCATATTAAATACGGCAAGCACCACATTAATAGATACGGAATTATAAAGATTCATGTAGGTCCACGGAGCCTGCTCCTGTGATATAAAATAATCCATATGCAAGGCAAGCGCGCTTAAAAACGCCAGAATTAAATTAATGCCGGGGCCCGCTGCAGCCACCAAAAACATGTCGCGGCGCGGTTTATTTAAATTAGAAAAATTTACCGGAACAGGTTTTGCATAACCAAACAAAAATGGTGAATGGGAAAGCAACAAAACGGCAGGCATAATTAACGTGCCGAATATATCGACATGTTTTAGCGGATCAAAACTCACTCTACCCATGATTCTTGCAGTTCTGTCACCGAGTTTATCGGCAACAAACCCATGTGCCGCCTCGTGAATAGTGATTGCAATAATCAGCGGTATTACAAAAGCCGATATTTCAATAAAACTTTCCATGCTAAGCGCTTATCATTTTTTCAGCGGACTCGTAATCAAATTCCGTTGGCGGTTTTAACTGCATTATTGCGTTTCGTAAGCGTTTTAGCGCTATGTCATTCATGAGTGGTAATGTTTCTGCTATCAGCTCCATCTCAGACATTTTTCCATTGCAATGCAGTATGATGTCGCAACCAGCATCAATGCTCATTTTGGCTAAGTCTCCGATGTGCCCCCTAAGTGCTTTCATCGATAAATCATCCGACATAAGCAACCCATCAAACCCCAATTGATCACGTATGAGTGTGATTACGGTTGGCGAAAGCGTGGCAGGTAGATTCTCATCAATTGCTGTGTATAAAATATGCGCCGTCATGCCGAGCGGCAAATAAGAAAGCGCCTTGAACGGAACAAAATCGGTGTTTTTCATTGTCGCGAGTGTTTCATACACCACTGGCAATTCCTCGTGACTATCGGAATTAGCTCTTCCATGCCCGGGAATATGTTTGAGTACCGGCAAAATACCACCATCAAGTAATCCGCGCGCCATAGCTTCGGCAAGAATACTCACCTGATAGGGATCATCACCATATGCACGATCACCAATAATATCATGTGCGCTTGGCACTGGCACATCGGCAAGCGGTGCGCAATCTACATTGATTCCCAGTTCATAAAGCTCACGCGCAATCAGTCGCGCATTGGCATACACGGCGCGTTGCGCATCTGAAATGGAACCATCGGCAATACTCGCAAAATAACCGGCTGGTGGGACTTTGCGCCAATGCGGTGGTTTAAGACGCGCAACGCGCCCGCCTTCCTGATCTATTAAAATCAACACATCATTGCGTTTGAATAGTTTTTTAAGTTCAGTCGTGAGTGCATTGATTTGTTCAGGGGATTCGCAGTTGCGCGCAAACAAAATAAATCCGAGCGGATTTAACTTAGTAAAGAAACGCTTTTCATCGTCACTGAGCGTCAGCCCTTCAATGCCAAATATGCCAGCTTTGGGGATTGCCAAGACTATTTATCCTTCGCAAGCAAACAGCCCTGATTTGCATTACTCAAAGTTTTACAGAAATCTTCTGCGGCATTCTTTGAATCAAACGGCGCTACCTGCAAACGATAAAAAATACCTTTATCACCTAAATCAACCCGCACGATATAATCCTGCTTGCCAGCAAATTCGTTGGAAAATTTCTTGCTGATTTTAGTCCAGTCTTTCTTGGCATCGGCTTCACTTTTATAGGCAGCAAGCTGTACGCGTATTTTAGGTAATTTTGCAGAAGTGGCAGCAGGAGGCTCTGCAACAGATTTAGTTTCCGCAGGTTTTACGGCTGCTGGCACTGGTGTAGGAGTCGGAGCAGCTTCTTTCACTGCTTCTTTGGTAACTTCCGCAGCAGGAGCTGGTGCTGCAACAGGCGCGGCGAGTGCCGGAGCAGCAGGTGCAGGAGTTGCAGGAACAGGAGCAACTACAGCGCTTGCCACTTCTTTTGCAGGATTGAATTGTTCTTTTTTAGTACCATCTGCATTAAGCTCACTTATCGGAGCAAGCGGTGCATCTGCATCTTTTGCAGGTGCCGGAGATGGTGCGGAAGGAGCAGCATTAGCAGTATCTGCCTCGGCCATAGTTTTATTTTTAAGTTTATCATTCATCCAGGTTTCTGTCTCACCATCACGAGGCATCGGTTCTTCGGTTGCCGGAAGAATACGCTCTACCACAGGTTTGTCAGTTTTGCCGCCATTGATGAGATTATAAACGGTTTTATCCTGGTTAGGAATCTGCATGCCGCCGGGATTAGCCGGAGCTTCTTTTACCGGTGTTGTGTCAGCCTTAATGACTTCAATGGATTTTTCGTCTACTTCTTCGCCGCTTTTATATGCATACCAGGCAAGGCCAAAAAAGCCTGCGAGTGCAAGGAACACTATTCCTACCTGAACCCAACGGAATATACCGCTTTCCTGCTCTTCATCGTCAGCATAATTCAGGTCATCATCTAAATCATTTTCTGCCATTACCGCATCTCCTCTAATGGTTCTACCCCAAGTACCGCAAGTCCGGACGCTATTACCGTAGCACAAGCCCGAACAAGCGCAAGTCTTGCTGCTGTTATATCAACAGAGTCCTTTTGAATAAAGCGCAACGTAACATCCCCATTACCAAGATTCCAGAGACTATGAAATTCCGCTGCAAGTTCATGCAGATAAAATGCAATCCGGTGAGGCTCATAAGCAGTAGCTGCAGCTTCTACAATACGCGGAAAAGATGCCATAAGCCGCAATATATCAAGCTCCGCAGGATGCGTAAGCAATGCAAGCTGCTCATGGGTTGGGCTTTCAGAAAATGCCCAGGCAACTCCCTGCTCTTCATGTGCGGTGCGCAAAACCGATTTTGCACGTGCATGCGCATATTGTACATAAAACACCGGATTATCTTTGGATTGTTCGGTGACTTTTTCGAAATCAAAATCAAGCATCGCATCGTTTTTTCGGGTGAGCATAATAAAGCGAAACACACCGCTCCCCACTTCATCCACCACTTCACGCACCGTAATAATCGTGCCTTTGCGTTTTGACATTTTAACGGGGTCGCCGCCGCGCATCAGATTGACCATCTGGCATAATTTTATTTCGAGCTTTGCGCTACCGTCCGTAAGTGCCTTTACCGCCGCCTGTATGCGTTTGGCATATCCACCGTGATCTGCCCCAAGTACGTCCACCAGTAAATTATGACCGCGTTTTATTTTGTCATAATGATAAGCAATATCGGGTGCAAAATACGTCCAGCTACCATCTGATTTTTTTATTGCACGATCCACATCGTCACCAAATTCAGTGGATTTAAACAACGTTTGCGGACGTGGTTCCCAATCCTCAGGGGCTTTACCTTTGGGCGCCTCAAGAACGCCGGTGTAAATAAGGCCTTTGCGATCTAAAATATCTAACGTTTCCTGAATAGAATTCTGCTCAGTTAATTTGCGTTCAGAGGTAAAAACATCATGCACGATGCCAAGGTGACGCAGATCCTCCTTGATAAGATCCAGCATGCGTTCAATCGTAAACTGACGTATTTGTGGCAGCCATTCTTCTTGAGGCTTTAATTCATATTGGCCTTGCGCATTTTTCTGCGCAAATTTATCGCCGTATTTTACTTTGAGCGCTTCACCGACAGGAATCAAATAATCGCCGGGATAAAATCCTGCGATAGTTTCTTCGGAAACCGCTTCTCCGAGCGCCTGTAAGTAGCGGTAAGCAGCCGCCCACGCAAGTTTATCTACCTGTGCGCCCGCATCATTGATGTAATATTCCTTGGTGACCTGAAACCCGGCTTTACCAAGAAGCAGCGCCAAAGCATCACCATATACTGCACCGCGTCCGTGACCAACATGCATAGGACCAGTGGGATTAGCAGAGACATATTCGACGTTGATTTTTTGATTTTTGCCGACGGAAGAATCGCCGTAATGGGTTTTTTCTTTTAAGATCGCCGGAATAATTTTCTGCCAGAAAGATGTTGAAAAACTCAGGTTAATGAACCCAGGCCCTGCAATTTCAACCGATTTTACGCTCGCTATATTTTTTATACGTTCAACCAATATTTCCGCTAATTCTCTGGGTTTTTTGCCAGTCTTGGCGGCTAGCACCATAGCCGCGTTAGTCGCCATGTCGCCGTGGCCTTTTTCCCGTGCCGGCATCAAGTCAACCGCATCCAAAGAAATACCCGCAGGAAGTAAGCTATCCTCCTGCAATTTCTTGAGAATATCGGTAATTTCTATTTTTACTTCATTAAACAGATTCATAATACCAAAAGCTTCTATGGTTTATCCGGGTTTTTGTAAAGCGCATTTACATCTTTCGAATCATAATTATTATCATACTGTATTATAATGATTATTTATTTACATATAGAAAATTACCCGGTAAAAATATTGCCCTACTTGTTCCGTAAATTTGTCACAAAAGTTTAATATAAAATAGGAGCAAAAAATGGTATATTATTTAATGTCATACCAGATTTATTTGACGTGCCTTTTTAAAATAACAAAATGAGAAAGTTCCACATTGGCTTCAGACCCTACAAAAGAGCTGAATTTGCAAAGCACATCTGCCAAGGTTTCTGACTCGGCGGAATTTGGTTCGTATGGTAAATCGGCTACAAAATCCCTGGCACAAGAAGCGATGGAATCCTTGAAAACTCCTTCACTGGCTGACAGCAAACTCTGGCTCAATGAATATGGCATAACCACGACTGATCCGGTTTACTTCAAACGCATCTGGTCACCTCAGTTCGAACATCACTGGCAAACTAAAAAATGGAGCGAGAGCTATAGTGGCCGCTTGGCAATGCGCTCGGTTTCACGTGGTGTAATCGGCGCGGCGTTTTATGGCGCAGCACAGATTTTTGGTACCACTGCACTTAAAAATTACGACCCTAAAAATCCGCATGGTGTTTTACAATATGTCATTAAGGGCATTGATAGCACTGCCGGTGAAGCAATTAAATTCTTTGTTAGGGCATTTAACCATGGCGACAAAGACAAAGCCATCAGGGCAGTAACTTTCCGTGATACAAAAAGTTACGGCTATAATAAAAATGCTGCCGGTGAAACCATTAAAGGCCGAAGCCTCGGACATGAAGCGGTTTCCGTAACATTCGACTTCGCGGCTATGAGTTTTTCCGATTACATGTCGCGTTATTTTATCGGATTGTTCGATAAAAATGCCGGAAAAACATGGATGAAGAACGGGCATATTGACGTTCCCGGTGGCCTGAAAGATCTGTTCGTAAATATTTTTAAAGGTATCACCTATGCAGCGGGTGAAGATATGGCCGTTGCGATACCTTACAGCTATTACATGAAATGGCAGAGAGGCGCCATTAACAAAATCAGTCCGGGCTTCAAATTTGATTTTGACAATAACGTAATGGGCAGCAGCTTAAAAGTAGATAAGCAAGGTAAAGTCATCGGCGATTACCAGCTTGAAGGTATGCTCGATTTAATGGGGCGTTTCAGTGTGTATAACGTAGGAACCAAAATGTTCCGCGATGCATACAGCAATATAGAAATGAGATTACAGAACTGGTGGCATGGTGATCGTAAGGTAAAACTTATACCGCGTATTGATCCGGAACTTACGATGGGCGGAGCAGCAAAATCCATAGGCAGCAAAATAATAAACAGCATTAATTATGTAGTGCGCACGACTATTAAGGTGATGTTCTACATGATTCCATCATCCTTTATTTTTGCGCTTATTCGCTCTCCACAAGGTAAATCACGCAGCCATGCGATTAATCCGGAAACCGAATCCATACTTGTAGGACAGGCAGATAATGGAAAGTTCTACCCGGTAAAACTAAGTAACAATCCGGAAAAAGCATATTTCACGAAAGATACTGATGTCATCAATCAGAGCAGCGCCAATGAAGTCCCCAATCCGTTTTATAATAAAGAGCGCATTGATTCCTATAATGATAAAACATTTTATCCTAATGGCGGCACGCCCTGGTACACTAGAATCGCCAACAAGGTTGGTCTTGTTTCTTTCAAAGCTGGAACAGGATTGTCTAAAATTACAGGAGCAGATGGTGTAACTCTTGGTAAAGTATTGAATGTAGATCCTAAAAAAGCGGCAAAATTCCCTTATGTCTATGCCAATGCTTCGTTGGCCTATACTCCATACTTCATGGCTAAGACTGATGTCGGCTCCGCATTCCTTGATACTTCAAGAAGTGATATAGCTATTGATCGCTGGTTAGGCGGGTCGGTTAAAATGGTAGGCTCGTTATTTACGTTGAATGGTTCTAAAATAAAAGCGGCATGGAAAGAGCTTTATCAGGGAACAGACGAAGTAGAGCGCGCGCTGCTCAAACAACCATTCAGAGATGAAAAACGCGAAAAACTTGCAGAAGAAAGCATGAAGGTGGATAGAGAAAAATTCTCTAACGAAGCTTATCAGCAAGGTGGTTACACCGGTTATGAGTGGAGTGAGGCTGAAACGCGCAACAGGCGAAAAATGTTTGCAAATGAAGCACTAAAAAGCAATCGTCCCACTTTGGCAGTACTTGGCAAACATACAGTGAAGACAGAAAACCGTCCGAGTATAGCGCCTAGCCACTCCGTGGGCTTGCAGCCACGCAACACAAGCTATGTAACTCAGGAGGCGCTGGATAAATTCCACGCAGCAGAAAGTTCAGAAAGCTTACGCCATTAAAAGCCTTAGCTCTTTCTCGCAATCACGAATTCTGCAAGCGCGCGCAGTTCATCGGCTTTTTTATCAAACACTTCAAGATGGCCTATCGCCTGGTTAGCAAGTATTCTTGCCTGTTCGCGTGCGCGTTCAATACCAAGTACCGAAACAAGGGTCGCCTTCCCTGCCCGTTTATCTTTATTCACTTCCTTGCCTACTTCCGAGCGCGTTCCTTCGGCGTCAAGCAAGTCATCGGTTATCTGGAACGCAAGCCCCATATCATGCGCATAGCCACGCAACGCATTGCGCGGCATTCTTGCGGCTTTGCCAAGAATAGCCCCTGCTTCGCAGGACATGGCAAATAATTCGCCGGTTTTAAGACGCTGCAGACGTATGATTTCATCAATGCTCAGTTTTTTATTTTCTGCTTCTAAGTCCATCATCTGACCGCCGACCATTCCGCGGTAACCTGAAGCAAGAGACAAAGTGCGAATCAGTTCGCAACGCACTGCAGGGTCAGCATGGGTACGCCCATCACATAACACCTGGAATGCAAAGGTAAGCAAAGCATCACCTGCCAAAATCGCAGCCGCTTCGCCAAACACAATGTGACAGCTTGGTTTGCCGCGGCGCATGGCGTCATCATCCATCGCAGGCAAATCGTCATGGATAAGTGAATAGGTGTGAATAAATTCGATGGCAGCAGCTGTATATAAAGAGGTCTCTCTGCCTACGCCGAACAGGTTAGCACACGCAACGGTGAGGAATGGGCGCAAACGTTTACCGCCGGAAAGCGCGGAGTAACGCATGGCTTTGATGACGGTGTCTTCGCCGCCAATCGGTGAGGAGCTGGTTTGCACATTGTCGTTCGTCGGTTTGAATGCAATAACAGTATTGCCACTATCTTCTTCACCATCGGATGGCAAAAGAGAATCCATTTTTTCTTGGAGTGCCTCTGATACTTCTTGCAATGCGATCTGTAATTTATCCATTTCGTCTCCTGTTATTTTTCTTCATCAAAGGCGGCTGTTTTAATCTTGCCATCGGATTGTATGATTATTTTTTCAACCTTCATTTTGGCATCGGCGAGTTTTTTCTGGCAATGTTCTTTAAGTGCTGTGCCGCGCTCATAATCAGCAATTGAGCTTTCGAGCTCACCCTGACCGGCTTCAAGTTTGCGCACAATGGTCTCAAGCTCTTTGAGCGCCTGCTCAAAGCTCATTTTTGCGATATCATTCTCAGTTTTTGCGGTCATGGTAATTTTAATGGGGATGTTCAAAGAAGTGGGATACTAGCAAAATATTGTTTTTCAGCAATAGTTTTAACTCATCGCCCGAGCACTAATTGACAAAAGGGAATATTCCCATATACTATTCGCATGGATATCAGCCACAATAAATATGAAGAAGCCGCCACCAAGCTTGCTTATATTAAGAAGGTAAATGAACTCTTATGCAGCCTACTGTTGCGGCTCGCCCATTATTCCGAAAGCAATATGCTGGTGGGTATGAAAGACTACACCCAGGCTGCTGCTTACATCAAAGATGCGATTGAGGAAATGTTTTACACTGAGTCGCATACGGCACTGCTGATAAAAGAAGAATATGAACGCGGTCGGGAGTTTGAGGAGTATTGATGTACAAAATTCTGAACAAAAAACAACCTCCCCGAATTTATGGTCCGGGAAGGTTGTACAAGGCAAGCAAACTCTGGTTACTTTTGTAGCAAGTGATTTAAGCCGATTTCTTGTCTAATCGCCTTAATCCTTGGGATATAGTAAAGTTTTGCCACTAAAGTAAATGCTACAAGAACAGCAATGATAAACCAGAATGACTGATATATGCCCCCCAGAGTAGCCAATAAGGTGGCTGTACTCATTGCAAGCATACGAAATCTTTCCCAATAAACCAGTGTTTCAATTTGTTCTTTTGTTACTCCTTGTTTGAGCGGTGCTCCATTTGTTGTTTTCATCTTTCTTAAAATTTAAAATGTACTGATTAATACTTAATTAATGTTTATTATTTATATGATAGAGTTGGTAATTTTATAAATAAAAATAACAGATCTACTATAGCATAATATAAACGCGAAATTATTACGGTTTTATGAAGATTTGGTGAATGTTTTGTGACAAAAAACACCCACACCTTCTGCACAAAAAAAGAATCCCTGCCAACTGGCAAGGATTCTAGTCGAGAAAAAACACGATAAAGTTAAAGAATGTCGAGGCGTTTGTAATTGCTGATCTCAATCGCTTTGATAATCCACATAATGGTGAAGCTTATAAAGCCCACAAGCCCCATGCCGCCTACCAAACAAAGAATTACTTTAGAGGAGATCGGAACAAATATCATTACATTCCCTGATAATAAAAATGCGATTGATATCCTACCATAAAGCCGTCCTTTTTTTCGTAACTCTTGTAAATAATTGTCTGTTTTTTCCTCTTCCTTTTTGTTTTTAGCCATAAGCATTGAATTTAAGTTTACTAATAAATTTATATTTATATTTATGTTTATTGTTAATAAGCTAGGTACAAAAATAGTCCGCATAATATACCATACTACACGTCCCAGAATTATTAAGGTTTCATGAAGTTTTAGTGAAAGTTTTGTGACGAAGTAGTAGGAATCACGAAGTCGAGAAATATTCCCGTATTCTCAAACTCTTGATTCCCGAAACCTAAGCCGTTTTTAACCAACGACTACCAGGCTTTACCGCCGGAATATTTTTTAAATGCTCGGGCAGTGCGTCCGGCTGGAAGGCCGGAACATTTAATTTAAGCAGTGAGATGAGCGGAATTGGTAAACCCCTTGCGCCTTCGCCTCTGTCTATCAGGCTTGCTTCAGCAATCACCTCGCCGCCATGCGCTTTAATGCAATCTATCGTTTCGATGGAAGATTTTGCAGTTGTCACCACATCTTCTACCACCAGAATTTTGCTGCCCTTTTCAATCCCGAAGCCGCGACGAAAAGTAAAGGCACCGTTTTCGCGCTCGCAGAATATAGAAGGAACACCTAATTGGCGACCCATTTCATAACCAACCACCACTCCACCCATGGCCGGTGCTACTACCAAATCAAACTTCACATTGGGGAATTGTTGCTTCACTTTTGCGGCGAGTGCGGCGCATAATCTTTCTGCGCGTTTAGCATCCATCAACACCCGTGCACATTGCAAATAGGTGTCACTATGTAAACCCGATGAAAGTATAAAATGGCCTTTTAAAATGGCTTCCGCATCAGTAAATTCCTTGAGTATTTCGGCTTCGTTCATAATGTAATTCCCATATTATCAATGAGTCTGGTTGTACCAATATTGCCGGCCGCAAGCAAGCGTGCTTCGTTTTTTATTTCCGTGACCGGCGCCAATGTCTTGGCATCGCGCAATTCCACATAATCCACTTTGGTAAATCCCGCAGCCAGTAATTTTTCTTTCGCCGCTTCCAAAATTTTCTGGATATTTTTGTCTTTGTGCAATTGCTCAATAGCCTGTTTTAGAATTACGTTCAAAGTAGCTGCAATCTTACGCTCAGACTCGCTTAAATAACGATTGCGTGATGACATCGCCAGCCCGTCTGCCTCACGCATTATCGGCGCGCCAATAATTTTTACCGGAATATCCAAATCGCGCGTAACCTGACGAATTACATAAAGCTGCTGGTAATCTTTCTCGCCAAATATAGCAACGTCGGGTGTGGTTTGCATAAAGAGTTTGGTAACAATAGTCGCAACCCCATCAAAATGCCCAGGCCGCACGGCTCCGCACAATTCACTGCCGATTTTGCCTACATGCACGCTCGTTTGCGCTCCATCCTCATACATCTGCGAAACATCGGGGATATAGGCAATAACAGTACCCGCAGCCCCCAGTTTCTCCACATCTTCTTTTTCGGTGCGCGGATATTTGGAGAAATCTTCATTGGGGCCAAACTGCGTGGGATTCACAAAAATCGTGGCAATCACCACATCAGCGTTTTGCAAACCCAGATCCACAAGCGAAATATGCCCCCCGTGAAGCGCGCCCATGGTCGGCACCAAGGCAATAGTCTTGCCAACAGCGCGCAAAGACCGTATAGCGTCAGTGAGCTTATTTTTTGTCCGTATTATTTCCATATAGTCTTATCGCATATGCTTTTTTCTATTCAACAGCAAACTGATCCTACTCACGTTTACGAACAATATGTAAAAAACGGCAAACTCAGTGACGATGAGGCGCAAAGGCGCGTGGTTGAGCATTTGCAGGAGTTATATGACGAGTTAACCTCTCAGGAGAAGCGCGGATGGTTTACGCGGCTTTTTAAAAAACCTGAAAATCCGCGTAGTATTTATATCTGGGGTGATGTCGGGCGCGGCAAGTCACTGCTCATGGATACGTTTTTTGATACCGTGCCACTGGACAAGAAAAAACGCATCCATTTTCACGCGCTCATGATTAAGGTACATGCGCAGATTCATGCGTTTCGCAAAATTGAAGATGATACTCCGCTGGAAAGCGCCGCAAAAGAGATCAGCGAAAAAATTGAATTGCTCTGCCTCGATGAATTTCAGGTGACCGACGTTGCCGACGCCATGATCCTCAGCAAATTATTTACCACGCTGCTCGAAGATAACGTGACCTTTGTGATTACCTCTAACCGCAAGCCGGAGGATTTATATCTCGGCGGGTTACAGCGTGAGAAGTTTCTCGACTTTGTAAAACTCATCTATGAGCGCATGGAAGTGGTGGAACTCGCTTCGCCATTTGATTACCGCATGAAACAGATTCAGGCGATGCAATCAGTGTATCTCTGCCCACTTAATGCCGAGAACGAGGCGATTTTGCAAAAAAGTTTTGCGCAGCTTATTCATAGTCGCGAGCCGGAATCGCAGGTGATTGAGGTGCAGGGGCGTGAATTGAAAGTGCGCGAAAGTTACGGCGGCATTGCGAAATTTACCTTTGCCGAACTTTGTGAAAAACCTTTAGGCGCTGCTGATTATCTGGCTATTGCACAAATATTCCATACAGTCCTGCTCAGTGGCATCCCCGAATTATCGCCGGAAAAACGCAACGAAGCGCGCCGGTTTGTGACGTTTATTGATACGATTTACGATCATAATGTAAAACTCATCTGCACCGCGGCCGCATCTCCAGATAAGCTTTATGCCAAAGGCGATGGAAAATTTGAATTCGAACGCACCATCTCACGCCTGAACGAAATGCAGTCAGAGCAATATTTGAAGCGCGGGCATGTTTGATACTTGTCACCCCGCACAAGCATAGCGCGTTGCGGGGTCTAGCCTTATTTTTTACTGGATACCGCAACAAGTGCGGTATGACACAAACCCACCACACCAAATTCCGGGCAAAAAAATGGCCCCTTGCGGAGCCAATCAGTTAGTTAGTCAGTCAGTACGAATTAAGCTGTAAAAAAAAGTGCAACAATTATATAAACTGTGCTCATTACACCGACGAATATACTTGGTATTCGCGGTATTTTATACGTTTTATAAATACACGACGCCACTTTATATATAAGAACAATAGCGGCACCAGCTTGGGCTAGTTTTGCTATAAAAATTAGGGTTCTAAAACCTAATGCAAAACTAATTAAGTTAATTACGAATGCTATAAAAAAAATATATATGGCTATTCGAATTGTTTTGTCTGCGATTTTTATCTGTACTGTCTGTGTCTCCATGATTTTGATTTTAATAAAAGTAAGTAAATAAATAAAAAGTTTGTTTAAAAGGCTGACTAACTAACTGTATTGTGTATTTTTAAAAAATATACAAAAATAGTCCGAGTAGCATACCACATACCTCCTCAGAAATTATTACGGTTTTATGAAGATTTGGTGAAAGTTTTATGACAAAGCAAGAGGAGTCTGGAATTTGAGAATGCGGGAATACGAGAATATTTTCCGACTTCCCGTATTCTTGACTTCTAAATTCCCCAACTTATTCCGCCGAAAGTATTACAAAAGCCTGGGCGAAGGGGTATTCGTCGGTAAGCGACAGCTTTATGCTTGCTTTCATGCCAGCAGGTGTTAGCCGTTTTACATGCTGTTCGGCCTTGCCAGAAATGCGCAAAGTTGGCTCGCCCGAGGGTAAATTCTCGACCGAAATTTCCTGCCAGGAAACACCCTGCCCGAGTCCCGTGCCAATGGCTTTGGCAAATGCTTCTTTGGCAGCAAATCGTTTTGCAAATGTTGCAACCCTTGTTTTGTGCCCTCTGTCACCGCGCGTGTTGGCTTTCGCAATTTCAACTTTCGTAAACACGCGCTTTTCAAAACGCTCGCCAAAACGTGCGAAGGATTTTTCAATCCTGCGTATGTCGATTAAATCACTGCCAATACCAATGATCATGCGCGTGCCGCCTGCATCAGTTTTTTCATTTTGCGAATAGCATCAGCAAGCCCCATAAACACGGCTTCGCCTACCAAAAAATGGCCGATGTTTAATTCAACGATTTCGGGAATATGCGCAATGGAAGAAACCGTATCAAATGTAAGCCCATGTCCCGCATGACATTCCAAACCAAGACTCGTCGCATAAATAGCTGCGTCATGGATTTTTTTGAGCTCTTTGGCTTGCGCGATATTCACTTCCTCGCAATATTTTCCAGTGTGGAGTTCCACAATATCTGCACCCACTTCGCGTGCTGCTTCTATCTGCTCTTTCATCGGATCAATAAACAGCGAAACGCGAATACCCGCATCTTTTAACTGCCGCGCATAATTTTGCAGGAGTTTTTTGTTAGAAAGCACATTTAAGCCGCCCTCGGTTGTTACCTCCTGGCGTTTTTCGGGAACAATGCATACCGCATTGGGTTTTGTCTTCAAAGCAATAGCAAGCATTTCTTTGGTCGCTGCCATTTCTAAATTTAATGGCAATTTACTTTCCTTCATGAGCTGCAAAATGTCATTATCGCGGATGTGCCTGCGGTCTTCACGCAAATGCGCCGTGATGCCATCAGCCCCTGCTTCTGCAGCTAAGAGCGCTGCTTTAATAAGATCGGGGTGCATACCGCCACGCGCATTGCGGATAGTTGCCACATGATCAATATTCACGCCTAAGCGAATAGGATGATTCTCTCTCATGGTTTTGCATTTTCTGCTTTTTTAATCGCCATAGAAAATAAATTCACCGGCTTTCGCATCGCAATATGGTAACGCAATGTCGTCACCTGCTCATCAAGAAATTTTATTCGTTCCGGTGAAATCGTGTGATTTAAAGATTTATATTGTTCTTTATTGAGTCCCAATAAATCCTGCTGGCTTGCCGCCACTGAAAACCACATATAAGCCTGCGCATCACTTTTGGGCGCACCGAGACCATTTAAATACATCACCGCAAGATTTACCTGTGCTAAATAATCATCGTTATAAGCCGCACGTTTATACCATTTAAATGCTTCGTTTATATCTTGAGCTACACCGTCGCCATGTTCATAGGCAAGCCCCACACTATATTGCGCCATAGCGTGATTCTGCTCTGCTGCACGGTAAAACCATTCAAGCGCTGCTGCACTATCCTGTTTAGTGCCAAGCCCATTTGCACAGCTTAAGCCAACTGAGAATTGCGCCGCAAAATAGCCCTGCTCTGCTGCCATAAGTTTCCAGCGAAATGCTTCGGTATAATCCTTATCAATCCCATGACCGATATGATACATAAGCCCGAGGCGAAACCGAGCGCCAGTGTCGGCGTTATTGGCGCCAAGCCGATACCATTTAAGCGCCTCTTCGTAGTTTTGTTTTATTCCCAGGCTGTTGGCATACATATCACCCAAGCGCCGTTGCGCGTATGCATTCCCGGCAATAGCAGCCTTGCGATACCACAAGACCGCTTTAGGAAAATTCTGCTCAAATCCCCTGCCCAGCATATAACAATCTGCAATGGTACATTCCGCGTTCACATTACCATGCTCCGCTTCCTGCAAAGCAGAGATTGCAAAAGCATGGTACATGTCTTTGTTATTAGTCGTCATAGGGGTTTTTTGATTAGCTTGCATAAATTAAGCAATATCATAACCAAAGGGCAATCTCCATAGTATCTTCGAATAACGAAAGATTTATTGCAGAATAACCGGGTGGGATTTAAACAACTGATTTTCAATGTAATCACCGGGTTCAATATCGGAATCTTTTGCCTGACCTGCTTTTAAAAATATAAAAGCGCGCACTGGCTTTTCGCTGTCTATCGGCTCAAGCAGATCGGGAAGCACCAGATCCGGAGCAATTTTTTCGACGATTCCGTCAGGTGAGACAAACAAAACATCTATCTTGCCAATAAGATTTGCCGATTTTAATTGAGCCACTTGCGCAGGTTCAATAAGCATCATCATACCTTCCTTATCCGTAAAAGGCTGATGGGAGATAAAGTCTTTCTGTTCCAGAAAACTAAGCGGGCGCACTTCCACGGTGAATTCTTTAGAGACACGTTTTAAATCGGGAAAAAGGTCGCTGGATTTAGTATTACCCGCATCTTTAATAACATTAGAGGCGGATTTCTTATTGTCATTTTTCTCTGCCTGCTCAGTTGCTTCCGCAGATACACGCGGCCTTGACGGGATTATCTTGATTACGGTTTTGCTATATATAACAGGGGTATCGTCTGCATAAACAGAGGTAAAAACGAGCGAGAGAAAAATGGTGAGTAAAATTTTCATATGTTTTGAGATTTAATAAACAACTTTATCACCCACTTCTATATGATAATGCACGCACGCGCCACCCATAAGCTCAAGCACTGCTTTTGCGTCCTGCCCAGAAGATATGATATCCGTGGATTCGGGCTTGGCATTCTTTACGATTTGTGTTATAATGCCACCATTATTTATGAACACCATATCCAGCGGGATTAAGGTATTTTTCATCCACATGTCAACATGCTGTGGATTTGTGAATTCAAAGATCATTCCATGATCAATTGCCAGGGCTTTTCTAAACATGAGCCCTTGGGTGTGTTGCTCTTCAGTGGTTGCCACTTCAACAGAAAAATCAACTTTACCACTCGCTGTAATAATGGAAAGTGAAGATGAGGGAAAATTAACATCGGCAAAAACTGCTGATGAAAATAAGAGGAAAAGCGAGAAAATTATAAAGCGTTTTAACATGAGATTATCTGCGATACAGGTGAATTTTTAGCGGATACATAGAAATCTTAGGTTTCAGGGTTATATATAAATATTGCATTGTGGCAAAGCGTCAATATAGTGGCGCCATTCATTTATGAAACCTTTATTGCTTAAAATTTTGAATTTATGGAATTTTGATGGCATTTATTGATAAATTAAAACCGGTGGTTATTTCCGGTGTGGAAGTCCTGCCCATTATAGAAGGCGGCAAAGGCATAGCGGCTAGTACCGGAGCAAGCTCCGGCGCATTTGCGGCAGCGGGTGCTATTGGCACATTTTCAGGTGTGAATGCCGATACGTATGACGAAAATGGCAACGCATTACCACAAGTCTATAAAACAAAAACCCGCCGCGAACGCCATGAAGAGCTGGTTGCATTCGGCATCATCGGTGGCATAGAACAAGCACGTATCGCTCATGAAATCTCCGGTGGCAAAGGCCGTATTCACATGAACGTGTTGTGGGAAATGGGCGGCGCGGAAAGTATCCTTCATGGGGTTTTAGAAGGCTCTAAAGGAATGGTACACGGGGTAACTTGTGGCGCAGGCATGCCTTACAAACTAGCAGAGATCGCTGCAAAATATAATATATATTACCACCCGATTATTTCGTCCATGCGTGCGTTTCGTGCGTTATGGATACGCTCTTATAGTAAAGTTCCGCACCTACTTGGTAGTGTTGTCTATGAGGATCCATGGCTTGCCGGTGGGCACAATGGCCTTTCCAACAGTGAAGACCCAAACAAACCGGAAGACCCATATCCGCGTGTTGTAGAACTGCGTAAATTCATGAATGAGTGCGGATTGCAGGATACTGCAATCATCATGGCAGGCGGCGCATGGCACTTAAAAGACTGGGAACATTGGCTAGACAATCCTGAAATCGGAAACATCGCTTTCCAGTTCGGAACACGTCCGCTTCTCACTAAAGAAAGCCCTGTGCCGGAAAGCTGGAAACGCAAATTACTTACGCTTAAAGAAGGCGATGTATATCTGAATCGCTTCAGTCCTACCGGATTTTATTCTTCTGCGGTGCGTAATAATTTTATTATTGAGCTTACCGAACGCAACGAACGACAAGTGGATTACCGCACCGCTGCTGATGCTGAATTCTCTGCTGCATTACCGGTTGGTGCACGCGGAAGGCCTGTATATTTACGACCAGCAGACAAAGAACGTGCGGACAGTTATATTGCCAAAGGTTTTGTGGAAGCCCTTAAGACTCAGGATTCTACGCTGGTATTTGTGACACATGAAAAAGCCGAAGAAATTCTTGTTGATCAGATTGAATGTATGGGCTGCTTGAGCCATTGCAAATTCAGCAACTGGAAAGACAAGGATGACTTTACCACCGGTAAAAAGGCCGACCCGCGCAGTTTCTGCATCCAGAAAACCCTGCAGGCGATTGTGCATGACGGCAATGTTGAAAACCAACTCATGTTCTCCGGTCATAACGCCTATAAATTTGCCGAAGATCCGTTTTATGCCAATGGATTCATCCCAACAGTGAAGCAACTGGTTGATCGGATAATGACGGGGTATTAGTGCTTGTGCGGATGGTGATGCTCATCCCTATCACCATGCAACGGATCCTGATGAATCAGTATTTCGGTATTGGGAAATACGTTCTTTAACGCATCTTCTATTTCATCGGATATCTCATGCGCTTTTTTGAGGCTGATATTCTCATCTACAAACTCCAGATGAAACTGAATAAAACCATGAATACCCGACTTACGGGTTCTAAGGTCGTGAAGCCCTGCAACATTATTATACTGCGCGACTATCGCTTTAATCTTTGCACGATCTTCATCAGAAAACTCGCGATCCATAAGATTCTGGAAAGCACCACAACTCATGTGAAATGCCCCGTAAATAATATAACCAGCAATGATAAGTGCAATAACCGGGTCGGCTATTTTCCATCCTAATACAGATGTTAAAATAATAGCAATTATTACACCCACATTCGTTAAAAAATCAGCGAAGTAATGTAATGCATCTGCCGCAATGGCGGTGGATGACGTTTTGCGCACCACATAATTCTGATAAAGAATCAATCCTACACTCAGCACAATAGAAAGCACCATCACCAAGATACCTATCAGGCTATTATAGACCGGCTCCGGAATGAATATGCGCTTTACGCCTTCTATAATAATGAACAGGCCAGAGCCGCAAATGAAAGTGGACTGGGCAAGGGTGGCAATGTCTTCCGCTTTTCCATGACCGAAGCGGTGCTCCTTGTCCGGCGGCTGTAATGCATAACGCACCGCCACAAAATTAATAGTAGAAGCCATCACATCTAATATAGAATCCACCAGTGATGACATCATACTGAGTGAATCGGTCATCGACCATGCAACCGCTTTAAACGCAACCAGCGTAATACCAACAATGAGCGATAACAGCGAGGCAAGCCGCATCAACCGGCCGGTTTCTCCGTAAGATATATGCGCGTGGTTATGATGTGTATGTGTGTGCAAGATGAATTATTTTTAATAAAGATTTAATGATGAACCTATTGATAACATACCTACAGAGTGATACATAACATTTATTATCACCTTCGTTAATTTACAAGTTTAAGGAAAGATTTATGAAACTCCAGAAATTTATTGCTATCGCTATGGTTACTACCATGCTTGCAGGCTGTAATCCCCCACCTCCGGGAGCCGGACAAGATACAGGCGGAATTTCCAAGCAGGATATCGGCACCGTTCTCGGTGGTGTTGGTGGCGCGGTTATTGGTTCCACCATGGGCGGCGGCAATGGACGCATAGCAACAACAGCAGCCGGTGCAATCATCGGCGGCCTCGCAGGAAGCTCTATCGGCAGATCACTGGATCAAGCGGACGCCGCTTACGCTAACAGAACCGCCCAGAGAGCGTTTGAGACCGCACCAACCGGTCAGGCTGTTGCCTGGCGCAACCCGGATAGCGGCAATTCAGGTACTGTAGTGCCACAAGCTGCGTATCAGACGGCAGATGGTACTTATTGCCGCGAATATCAGCAGACGATCGTGGTCGGTGGACAAAGCCAGAATGCTTACGGCAAAGCTTGCCGCCAGCCGGACGGAACCTGGAAAATTATTCAGTAGTTTGAATTAGTGTTAGCCCTAGACCAGAAAAAAGTGATTGAAGATTTGAAGGCAGGCAACGACAGGTTCCTGCAGGGGAAATCTATTCAATCATCACAATCTTCACTCAAAAAACTCAAAGAGATTGTGAAAACCGGGCAGTTTCCTAAAGCCATTATTTTATGCTGCTCGGATTCGCGCGCACCGGTAGAACTTATTTTCGATCAGGACATCGGCGATTTGTTTGTCATCCGCGTTGCAGGCAATATTATAGCCCCTTCCCTTGTCGGCAGCGTTGAGTTTGCCATCAGCACCTTTGGAACCAATCTGGTGCTGGTGATGGGGCACACGGAATGTGGCGCAGTGACTGCGACACTTGATCACATAGAAGATCCGCAGGCTGTTTCTTCCGAAAATATTCACGATATTCTAAGCCGCATTAAGCCGCATATTTTTTCCATCGCGCAATTGCCAAATATGACGCACGACGAAAAACTTGATCATGCCGTTAAAGCCAATGTGCTCGCATCGGTAAGTCAACTTTCTAATTCCAGCCGTTTGATTGAAAATCTTGTGCATCATGGTAAAGTCAAAATCCTCGGCGCAGTGCTTGATGTCGCCACCGGGCATGTGGATTTTTTAGAGATATAGAACTTTGTTCAGGGGGCAGCGTGCCTGCGCGTACCCATGCTTTAGATTCCCAAAACATCCTTCATTGTATAAAACCCATTGGGCTGATCTTTTGCCCAGAGTGCTGCGCGGATGGCACCGGTGGCATAAATCTCGCGGTTGGAGGATTTATGCGCGAGTTCAATACGCTCACCTGCACAAGCAAATGTCACGGTGTGATCGCCTATCACATCCCCCCCTCTGCGCACAGAAAAACCGATATCGCCGATTTTGCGCGCACCAAGTTTAGATTGCTGATAATCGGTGCGAACATCTGTAAGCTGCACATTGCGTCCACGCGCTGCTGCTGCACCTAATGTTAGAGCGGTACCCGAAGGCGCATCCACTTTAAAACGGTGATGCATCTCATCGATTTCAATGTCGCATTCCTCTGGCGTTAGCACCGAAGACACTTTTTCCACCAAACCCAGAATCAGGTTAAGCCCGATGCTCATGTTCGGTGAGCAGATGATGCGCGCCTTCTTGGAGTGTTTTTTCAAGATAGTAAGACCGCTATCTTTCAATGCGGTTGTTCCACATACGAGAATTTTTCCATGTCTTGCTGCAAATTCAGCTAGCTCTATGCTGTAATCGGGCGTGGTGAAATCAATCACCGCATCGGCCTTGATGAATAACTCTTCGGGGTTTGCGGTAAGAATAACGTCCGGCGTTGCGATTTGCGCAAACACGCCTACTTCCTGCCCCACCATTTTATTGCCAGCACGCACGCTGGCGCTGGCGAGTTCCGCCCCCGGTGTTGCCAGAATCTTGCGGATAAGCACTTGCCCCATCCGCCCTGCGCAACCCGCTATCGCTATTTTCATATATCATCTTTCTTTGAGATTTTTATGAACATAACCATAGTTTTCAATTATTGCAATAATTTGAAAAGGTTGCTTTATAGAGTGGTGAATAAAAACATCATAGTGACAGGCGGCGCAGGTTATATTGGCAGCCATGCCTGCAAGGCTCTGCATCAAGCAGGTTACAACCCTATAACGATTGATAATCTCAGTCACGGCTTTGCGAGTCTGGTAAAATGGGGAGCATTAGAACAAGGTGATATATGTGATAGCGAGTGGGCCGCCAACATATTGCGCGAATATTCCCCGCTTGCGGTTATGCATTTCGCCGGACTCATCAATGTTGCAGAATCGGTAGCAAATCCCAAACTTTATATGCGTAATAATGTTGAAGGTACGCTCAGTCTGCTTGCTGCAATGAAACAGGAAAATATTAATAACCTTATTTTTTCCAGTAGTTGTGCGGTGCATGGAAATATTGCGCAGGCTTCAATTACCGAAGAATCCCCCTGCAATCCCATCAATCCTTATGGCAAAAGTAAGTCACTCGCCGAACAGGCAATAGAAAAATCAGGCTTAAACGCGGTGATACTGCGTTACTTTAATGCAGCCGGAGCTGACGCAGAAGGTGAAACCGGAGAAATGCACAATCCCGAAACACACCTCATACCGCTTGCGATTGATGCTGCAATACACGGAAAATCGTTTTCAGTATTTGGCAATGATTATGACACTGAAGATGGCACAGCGATACGCGATTATATTCATGTGAGCGATATTGCGAGCGCACATCTTCTGGCACTCGCGCATCTTATAAACAATTCTGGATTATACACTGTAAATATCGGTACCGGAAAAGGCATTAGCGTTACTGAAGTCATTTCCGCCATCGAAAAGATTATGGGTTTGCCTATCAATAAAATTTACTGTGAAAGACGCGCTGGTGATCCACCGATACTCATTGCTAATAATGATAGGGCAAAAAAATTATTAGGCTTCACCCCAACACATTCCAGCATAGAAAATATCATCAAAACCGCATGGAAGTGGCAGTTGAAAACTGATTAGTCGGAATTATTTAATTCTCAAACAACGGAATTCTGCACAGCAGATTCCGCAGCAGCACGACGCCGTCCCTCGGTCGCAGTAAAGTTCGTTTTGCTTACTTGCTCAGAAGCACCCGCAGCAACCTGCGGAGATTGTGATTTTTGTATTTCCTGAACAATAGATTTTTGCATTTCGCCTTTTTCTATTTCTCTTGCGCGATCATAATCAGCGCGCATTTCTTGCTTACCGCTGACACCACCATATATAAAACTTCCTACCCCTACTAATAAGGTAAGCCCACTTGCCAAACCAGCGGTCAAAGGTGAGTTAGCAATAAACATATTGGAAGACAAGTAAAGCCCAGCACTTGCTAATGCGCTAAATACCAAACTTTTTCCTAATTTATAATTCCAGAACGTAGGCGTTTTAACTTCCGTTTTTCCGGTAACTTTTGCCTGTTCATCAATACGCTCACCAGAGTTCTTACCAATAAAATAACCGCCCAATGCACCAAGAGCAGTGCCTATATAGCCAATAATTGTTCTGGTCTTAAAATCATTTGTTTTCAGTGAAGCTAAAGCACCTAATACACTACCGCCCCACAATCCCCAATACGCATTTACCCAAGCTTTGCGAGTTGATTGTGGTGTATTTGAAGTTGCTTGCTCCGTTGGTATTTGAATGCCAGCCATAACAATCTCCTCCCATTACTTCATATAACTGCGGGAATTATAACATGTAATAGTTAAATTAGTGTGAACTTTTTGTTACAAATGGCTAACTCGTGGTTTTAAGAAGGATTATAAAAATTATTACTGAAATAAAAAATATCATCAAAACCGCGTGGAAGTGGCAGGTGGACAATAAGTGATTTTATTAATCATTTCTTAAGCTTTGTATGATAACTTCAAGTGAAGTATTCAGATTGAAGATGTAATGTTTGGGATAACAACGAAATGAAAATAAGCAATAATCTTAAAACATTTCTTAATACTAATATTTATCCTAAGACGGCGCTCTGCAAGCTTATTGAGGCAGGGCACGATCTAGGGCAGGATGAGTGGCTGCATGCACTTGTTCTTTTAGGACTCAGATTAAATCAGGATGCTCTTATTTTTCAACCCTACCCGCCGGGAATAGCAGCCATAAAAGATCCGGATGAGTATATGGAACTCCGCGGAACAGGCACGGTGGAAAAACGTTTGCGTACTGCCGATGGCGCAACCATTTCTATATGGGAAAGAAAAGCAGAACCCCATAAACCCCATTTTATCATTTATCACGGGCAAATGGGGCACTGGGGTGACGCAGGTTCTCCTGATTATGACCGTCGTGCCTATCTAAAAATTCTCTCTGAAATTGAAAAAACCGGATCGGGGTTTACTGCTGTGCATTTGCGCGGATACGGCAACAGCATAGGAAAGCCTAAAGAACTATATAATTCCAGTGCAAAAGCATTTTCTCGCGATATAGATGCCGTAATCAAGCACGTAAAAGAGGACTTAAAAATTCCTTCCGGCCAAATTATAAACTGCGGCGTGTCTCTGGGTGCATCACTTGCAGCCGAGACTGCCGACAAAATGACGGCTATAGGCTGCCCTCCTAATCAGCTTGTGATTTGCAACCCCTTTACTAATATGGCTCGCGCAGCTTCGGAATTTGCAAACAAGCATATTAATGACCAAAAACATCAAACCAAACACATAATATCAATTTCTCCGCAAGCGATAGCAACTAAACTGAAACACCCTTTTCAAACCGATGTACACATAGCAAATTTATCTCCTACAACAGGAGTATATATCTTTAATAGTGGTGCAGACGATTTTCTGGACCCATTACACGGCCAAGAACTTGCGGAGATAGCAAAAGCAAAGGGCTTGAAAGTGCAACACCGTATTGAGCCAGGTCTGAACCATAATACAATACCTGCAAAAGAAGTAGTTGAAGATGTGATGAAGTTATACGAAGAAAGCCAAAAGCAGCCGGATAATTCACTTTTAGGCCGTTTGTTAGTGACACGAAAAAACATTTTTAGAACTTTTTATCCCGATAGAGTGAATAAAAGCTCTTCAGCCGAGAGATAAACCTTCAACTTGCAGAGCCCAAAAGCCCAAATAAATAGGATAAAGTCCAGCCTACGCTAAAGCTTCGGCGGACACTCCCACGCCTAAGTACGTCTTCAGGGTGGCTGCGCCACCCGAAGCCCGCAGGGCCTAGGGTGGTGGGCGATACTGGACTCGAACCAGCGACCTCTACCATGTCAAGGTAGCGCTCTAACCAGCTGAGCTAATCGCCCTTTTGTGAGGGAAGCGGGATAATAGCAATCTCTTTTTAGATCGCAACAGTATTTCAGGAGTAGCGTATAGAACTTCTCCACGTCCCACGAAACATTTTCAGTAAGAAAATGATCTTTAGTCGACAAAGTTGTTAGGCTCATTGCGAAAGTCAGCAGGCTTTCGCAGGAGCAATCAAAAAAGGCTTATCTGTTACTTCTGGCGGGAGTTTGAAGCGGGTATTTTCCGTAATCCCTTCAAGCATCACCACCTCTGCCTGACGTAATGACTGCAAGCGTGACATCACCTTATCCACCAGCACTTCCGGCGCGGAAGCTCCAGCGGTTACACCAATGCTTTTTATATTTGCGAGCCACTCAGGCTTGATCGCGGTTTCGTCGTCAATGAGGTATGAAGTAACTCCGGTTTCTTCTCCCAAATCGCGCAGGCGACTAGAGTTTGAACTGTTCACAGAGCCAATCACCAATATCAACTCCACATGTTTGGCAAGCTCACGCACCGCATTCTGGCGGTTTTGCGTCGCATAACATATATCGCGGAGATCAGGCCCTTTGATGGTAGGAAAACGCTCTTTCAGCGCATCAATAATGGAACGCGTATCATCTACACTCAATGTAGTTTGCGTAACGTAGGCAAGATTCTCTGGTGCATCCGGTGCGAGCGATGCAACATCTTCCACATTCGCGATGATATGCACCTTTTGCTTTACCCGTCCCATCGTGCCTTCCACTTCCGGGTGTCCGGCATGACCAATAAGCACAAGTTCGCGGCCTTCTGCCTCATAGCGTTGGGCTTCCTTGTGAACTTTGGTTACCAGCGGGCATGTTGCATCAATAACCGGCAAATCACGCAGCTTTGCTGAATTTTCCACTTTTTCTGAAATGCCATGCGCGCTAAAAACGGTAATGGCACCATCGGGAATCGCGCTGACTTCATCGACGAACACCACGCCTTTGGCGCGTAAATCCTCTACCACCCATTTATTATGGACGATTTCATGGCGCACATAAATCGGCGGGCCGTAGATGGTGAGCGCCTTTTCGACGATCTCGATGGCGCGCTCCACCCCTGCGCAAAATCCGCGCGGCTTGGCAAGTATGATGGTTAATGTGTCTGACATAAACACACCTATGGCTTAATTTTATGCGGCAAGGCAAGTGTTTTTATTGACGTAATTTGAAATTTAGCGTATGGCTACGCACCTAAAAATGCGTTTTTGGGCGGAATACACTCTGAAACCATTGTATATATTCAATAAAATAGCAGAAGAAAGAATCTGTCATGGCAGTACCTAAAGCGAAAACCAGCAAATCATGCCGCGGAATGCGTCGTTCACACAATGCGCTGAAATCCGTGAGCGTTGTGGAAGATAAGACATCCGGCGAATTAAAACGCCCGCACCATGTCTCACCCGATGGCAACTATAACGGCCGTCAGGTGACCAAATCCAAGGTTAATAAATAACCCTTAAACTCAATAATTAGGGGTTCCATTGTCACATATATTTACTATTGCATTGGATGCTATGGGGGGTGATAACGCCCCAGCCTGCGTTGTAGAAGGCGCAGACATTGCGCTCAGGCGTTACGATAACGTCCGTTTTATTTTTTTCGGCGATCAGGTAAAGATTGAATCCCTGTTCAAGTTATATCCGGCAGTGATTCCGGTTTCACAAATTGTCCATACCGACATATTAGTAGCTCCCCACGACAAACCCTCAGTGGCGCTGCGCCGTGGCAAAGAATCCAGCATGCGCCTT
>Ga0206962_1037_pt1 | contig 51543 bp, 37 predicted proteins | sample Alteio_BWOrgHeat_27_FD_153241 | JGI IMG/M metagenome (GOLD analysis project Ga0206962, IMG submission 153241) | Enriched cells from forest soil in Barre Woods Harvard Forest LTER site, Petersham, Massachusetts, United States -... | ecosystem: Environmental > Terrestrial > Soil > Temperate forest >...
CACAGTTGATGTGCTTCCTCCCGTGCTCCAGGTATAAGCATAAGGCGATGTGCCACCGGTAACGGTAGCGGTTGCAGTACCCGTATGCTTGCCGCATTTGCTTTTCGTTGTTGATACAGCAACGGAGGGCGTAGTAGATGCAGCTATCACGGCAGTAGCCTGAACCGTACAATGATGAGCATCTGTTACAGCTACCGTATAGGTTCCTGCAGCCAGATTGCTCACAGAAGATGTAGTAACACTTGGAACTGTATTCCAGGAATAGGTATAACTTCCTGTTCCGCCTGATGCTGTAACAAGTGCCTGTCCATTGGCCGAATTACAAGTAGTACCGACCACTGTTGTAGAGGGACTGATAGCACTTGGCTGACCGATGGTTACCGTGGCGTTGGCAGGACATCCTGCCGAATCGGTAACAGTAACGGTATACACACCTGCTACAAGCGCTGTGGCAGTATCATGTCTTTGCACCGGAGTGGTAGACCAGGAATAGGTATAAGGTAATGTTCCGCTTGCGGGTATCGCCCAGGCTGTTCCATCGCTGCCTCCGAAACAGGAGACATTGGTGCCACTTGCTGTGGCTGTGATAGAACAGGTCTTGACGGTAAAGCCACGTCCTTCGTATAAGCTCCAGCGATTCAGGCTGTCCTTAACACGCAGAAATGCTTTGTGTGCGCCAAGCGTAAGGGATCCGACAGGCAGCAGACCACTTATGTTTATACTATCCGCTTTTACAATACCGGTAACAGCAGTACCTGCTCCGACACCGGGATCGGTATCATAGAAATACTCTGCAGCCACAATTTTGGGACTTGGTATAATAGCTGCCGGTACGGGCTGGTAATAGAAATTACGGCCTTCGTACAAACTCCACAGTCCTGCTGTATTCTTGGTACGTAAAAAGAAATTGTGAAATCCAGGAGTAACGCTGGTAAGCGCAAGAGCCTGTGTGATATTCACAGAATCGGCAGTGGTAACCGCAATACTGGTTCCCGCTCCTACACCAGGATCTGTATCCAGGAAATACTCAGCAGCAGCAACCTGAGCTGCAGGAGGAATAACAACTGCAGGCTGAACAAAGAAATTACGTCCCTCATACAAGCTCCAGACACCATTTGTATTTTTTGTTCGTACAAACATATTGTGGAAACCTGAAGTAAGACTGCTTACACTTATCGGATTAGTAACTGCTATAGAATCCGCGGTAGGTACCGTCATGCTGGTGCCTGCTCCTTGTCCCGGGTCGGTATCAAAGAAATATTCAGCAGCAGCAATTTGGGTTGCAGGAGGAATTACTACGGGTGGTTGTATATAAAAACCACGTCCTTCATACAAGCTCCATACTCCGCTGGTATTTTTGGTTCTTACAAACATGGTGTGAAAACCTGCAGTGAGACTGCTTACACTTATAGGAGTGGTGATACTAACCGAGTCTGCAGTGGTAACCGCAATGGGTGTACCGGCACCTTGTCCGGGGTCCGTATCATAGAAGTACTCCGCAGCACTGATTTGTGATGCGGGAGGAATAACAACTGCCGGCTGGATATAAAAATTACGTCCTTCATACAAACTCCAGTGATAAATCGAATCCGCAACCCGTATAAACAGGCTGTGGTATCCGGGAGCAAGTGCGCCAACAGGGATATTCGTGGTAATATTAACCGAATCGCTGGGTGTAATGGTCAGGGACGTGCCATGACCTTCACCCGGATCGGTGTCGAAAAAATATTCGGCATAGTGAATCTGCTGTTGGGCACTTAATGCCTGGCAGATCAACAATAAGCCGAATATTCCCAGAATGAATTTTTTCATTGGCTGAATGTTTAAAGCATGAATTTAAAAGCGTTCGTTCCTTAAGCCATAAATGGCTTTCTGCTGCTCCTATATATCCAGGGTCAGCAGCAGGAATTAATTCTGCTTTCTTGCTTTAAAGTTTACATTCAGGTTTCCTCCTGCAGGTACAACACCGCTTACATTCAGCGCTTGCATCTGTGGGATACGGGTAGCTCCGGTAAGGTTAGGCATTGGGTATGTTCCTCCATATGCTCCTAAATCGGTACCATCTGTTCCGGAATTATGCGCAGGTGCTGAAGTACCTAGTTTCCAGCTGTAGTTCCATTCTGTGCTCAGACTGATGGTTGTAGTAGGGATCGTACCATCTGTCCAGCCCGGAGGTGTGTTGTTGAAATTACCGCTACCTGTGTTTCCAGCCGGAGGCAATACCTGTGCTGATGAGTTGGTAGTGATATTGTTGCTGAACGTACAGCTGGTTACGTTGGCTAATGGGGAAGAGTAGTAGAAAATATTATTGGCAATAAGGGCATTTGACATGCTGTAAAAACATCCGCTGCTGTTGTTAAAGGTATTGTGATCAATAACCACAGTAGTTTTATTGGAATATTGAATATTCCCGATAAAGTTGTTTTGTATATAGCAATAGTTGTAGTTCTGAACCTGTACGCCATAAGAAACACAGTTACGGATAGTCCAGCCAGTGCCTTCTACATAAAACCAACCGTTTCCAAAACATCTTTCAATATCGATGTTATTGATTGTACCCGCACTTCCGCTATTATCAACACCGCTGTTGATGTACAATCCCATTATTTTGGTGCCGCTTACCGGATTTCCAAAAGCCACAGAATCCAGGTGAATATAATCCACTTCAGAACCCCAGTTATTTTGTGTTCCGGTTACAGCGTAACCAGCTCCGATCAATGTAATTCTTGTCTTTATTGTTACAGTACCATAGTCTGTAGGAGACCCCATAACATAAACGGTATCACCAGCATTGGCCGCATTACAGGCAGCTTGGATAGTATTGTACATACCGGCTGCAATTGCATTGTTGCTGCAGGTAATAACATTTGCATTCATGGCTCCTGCCGTGAGCAAGCAAAGTCCTAATTGGAGTAATGTGTTTTTCATTAGCTTTTTGGTTTAGAAATTTTCAGTAAAAATTTATGATTGAATAGGATATTAGATTCGAGTCGCCAAAGTTAAACCATTTTCACATAGAACAATGACGAATATGAGTTTTGTATCGACGAATACTGAATAAAGTAATAAAATGGTAATCCTATGGGGTGAAAAACGATCTGTTTGTATTCCGTGACCTGTATCACAGATGAATAATTTATAAGAAACGTTGCATCCTCCTGCTTAGTTTTTTCATAATTAATTGTCCTGTTTTCAATATATCTAATATGAATTTATTGTTATCCAATATAAGTCTGACTTCCAATATTAACTACACATAAAATAGCTTATTTTTTTACTCTCACTTAACCTTTTAAAAAAGCCATTTATATACTCCTTCGCGGCAAAAGTGTCACAGGATAAGTTTAGTTAGACTTACAAAAATGCAATTTAGTCTACAATATTACATTGTTTGTCGTAGATAATACCCTATTATCCTCCTTAAACGTAAACGTAACTCAGGTGGGTATAAGAACATGTTAACAAAATTGTCTTGTTACATATAAAAACGGCATCCTTTTGGTTAACTTTGTAGTAATATATCGCGTCCACCAACCGATAAAACACAAATCTTTCTGTTTAATTAAATAGTAAAAATTGGCTCCCGGGTCGCACGCCTGAGAATTAATTTCGACTACCAAGCATAGCCTTATTTTGATTTTGTCGCATTGATTTTGCAACAGGTAACTGTGTAGAAAACCATTGAGTATTTGATCGGGTTTTTGTCTTGTTTGATATTGGTATTCCCATAGAGCCTTTTATGTTTATCGGTACCGCTATTTTGCGTTACAACATTGCCGGTATTATTTACGGAAAATGTCAACTATTAATAAGCATTACTTTTTTCACTTTTTCCTTTACCTGATTACAATGGAACTGGGGGCTCAAACATGGATTCGAAAGAATGATTTTCCGGGTAACGGAAGATTGCTTCCGGTGAGCTTTACAATCGGCGACACCGGATATTTCGGGTATGGCACACAAGTTATAGCCTGGCCAGCCAAACCCGATTCCATTAATCTCTGGAAATACAATTCCTCGGCCGACGCATGGATTCCTGCGGCCTCCCTTCCAAATGGAGAAGCTGATATTGCATTTGGCATCGGTAATTACGGATATGCGAAAACGTTAGATACTACGGGAATAAATAATAATCTTTTCTATCAGTATAATCCGGCTGTCAATAGCTGGACCCCCAAGGCAACCTTCCCGGTTAACAATACCATAGGAGGAGGTGCTTTTGTAATGAACGGTTTTGGATTTATTATGGGAGGATCCGATACCTCATCAGTGAATGCTAAAAAAAATCTGTATCAGTATAATCCATCATTGGACCAGTGGACAGAAAAAGACAGCATGCCTGCCGGTCTTTCATATCCCGATTGTATTGCAACGAATGGGTTGGGATATGTAGCTGCAGGACTTGGGCAAAACAGTTCTTTCTCCAACTCTGTTTTTCAATATAATCCTACCTCAGACTCCTGGTCTGCTCTTTCCTCTTTTCCCGGCAAAAGCCATGGAAGCAGAAACGCTTCCTTTGTTTTGAACAATCAAATTTATGTTTGCAATGACAGTGCTCAATTTTGGGCCTTTAATCCACTAACCGATACCTGGCTCCAGCTTCCCAATACTCCGTTTGATGCTGCTTGTGCCTCTTATGTATTGAATGGTGTTGCTTATGTTGTTGCAGAACAATCAAAACAGGTATGGCAATACTGTCCTCCTGTTTCTATACAAATTACAGGAGATACGGCTATTTGTGCCGGAGGTCTTGTTCCTCTGCATGTAAGAGGCGGCGTTTCCTATTCCTGGACTCCTTCGATAGGACTAACGAACACCGGAACGGATCACCCAATTGCTTCTCCTGTAAATACAACCGTTTATACAGTTATTGCAACCGATTCCATCGGATGTAAACATACGGATAGTGTTAAAATAAATGTAAATCAACTGCCGGCAATTTCTCTTCAGGCAACCAAATCCGTTATTTGTCCGGGTGATACCACTACCTTATCAGCCAATGGAGGGCAACATTATTTGTGGTCGCCTTCCCTCGGCTTGATTAATCCTTCAGTTTCATCTCCGGTAGCTGCTCCCGCCCATACAACAGAATATACGGTGAAAGTGACTGATTCATCCGGTTGTGTCAATTATGATTCTTTACGGATTACATTATATTCAATTCCGGTTCTTGGTTCCGCTGCAAGTGCTTTTTTCATATGCCCCGGTGATACCAGCGTTATCAAGGTAAACGGAGCATCTTCCTATAACTGGTTCCCATCCTCTTCTTTATCCGATTCAACCGGTTTTTTTGTGAATGCATTCCCTGCATCAAGTACTACTTATACTGTTACCGCTCTTGATTCAAACGGATGTTCCGAAAAAATCTTCATTCCGATAACTGTTCATCCATTACCGGCAATCCATTTAACATCCAGTCTTGCTGTTTTATGCAAAGGTGATACAGCTGTTTTGACTGCATCTGGAAATCTTTCGTTCTTATGGTCTCCGGCCACATCCCTGAACAATACTTCCGGATATTCTGTCAAAGCTTTTCCTGACAGCAGCATTACTTATACCATAACTGGCCGTGATACCAATGGCACCTGCAAAACGGTTTCTTTTCTTTCTCTTCCGGTCAACCCTTTGCCCGCCATTCCCTTGATTTCTGTGAATGACGATGTGCTTACATCCAGTTCGGTTTCAGGAAATCAATGGTATCTGAACGGGAACGTTCTTCCTGCTTCTGTTAATCAAACAGATACAATTAATCAGAACGGTATCTATACGGTTTGTGTCACCAGTATGAATGGATGTAGGGCTTGTTCCGCTCCTTTCACTTTCAATGCCATGGCTATTTCTGAAAGCCCTTTGAATGCTTCTATTTCAGTTTATCCCAACCCGGCCGGGGATTATATCATGATTGAATATACTTTGCAAAAAGAAGAAAAACTGAATATGGAATTGTTTGACCTTTCCGGCAAACTTATCCTGTCTATGCCGACGGAAAATTTATCAACAGGTTTTCATTCCTCGCGCTTAGCTCTAAACGAGCTGGATAAAGGGTTTTATATATTAAAAATAAGCAACTGTAATACAGCAATTTATAAGCACATCATACGAACATAATCCGGTACAGATATAAGGAATAGCAACAATAATACATATGGAGTAATGTTTCATAAAAAAGAGTCCGTACTTCCAAATGCTTAGAATATCAAAAATTGGATCTATTAAGAAAAAAGTTGTTAATGTAATTATGCAACTATTATGACAATGTTATCGTATACTATATTAATAAAGAATACCCATCAGCACCCCATAAACACACCTTTTAATATAGTGACAGAATGAATCACTTGCTACGTCGTGGTTTTATTTGGTTAGTTTGTACACATTTCATTTCCGTTGCCGGTTATGGTCAGGTTGGTAATTGGGGTATTCCAACTACACCCAAACAGGAAAGCCAGCTTTCAAATTGGGTAGTGCCGCCACCTTCACCATCGGTTGCACCTCCTACAGAGCGCCCCACTCCTGCTGCATCTACACAAGTAAGTCCTCAGGCAATAACAGCTGAAAAAGAGGCTCTTTACTATAAAATTTTATTGGAACAAGGCTATTCCCTCGAATATGTCGATAGCCTGCATCTTGCCAATGATAAAACATACAGACGGTTTACACCCAATGTAGCTCCATTGGTAACAGGCCCTGAACAAAACTGTCCTCAGGGAATTCCGGTTTGTCAGAACTCCTATACTCAAGCCAACTCCTATACCGGTTTTGGATATCAGGAAGTATACAATACTTGTTTGCTAGCGCATGAACAATGTTCTGTCTGGTATATCTTCACCATCCAGCCCGGAGGAACAACATTTGATTTCACGATCAATACCACGCATGACTACGACTGGGCTATTTATGATCTAACTGCTATCGGAGGTTGCGCCAATGTACCGACTTCAGCCCCGGTCAGTTGTAATTTTTCAGGCACATATGGCAATACCGGTATCTCCACTGCAAACGGAGGATTTTCAAACAATACCAATGCAGCAGGTATTCCATGGAATGCGGATCTTACGGTAACAGTGGGACATACGTATGCCATGATTATTGACAATTATACCCAGGATGCTTTGGGGTATGTCCTTACTTTTGGAGGTACTGCATCATTGGTTAATAACTCCATACCAACTCTTGCAAGCTGCACCAATGATTGCAGTAATACAGTAACCATCAACACTTCTCAACTAATCAAATGCAATACCATTGCTGCTAATGGAAGTGATTTTATTATAAGCGGTCCTGCAGCAATGAGCGTTTTGTCGGCTAGCGGAATAGGATGTACAGCCCCTGTCGGAGCCAATTCAACGACTAGTCAGGTACAACTTTCACTGAGTGCTCCTGCGGTTTCAGGAACATATACAATTACTGTTCAAAATGGAACAGATGGCAATACCCTTACCAATTATTGCGGTAATAATTCTGTTCCGGTAGGAAACACGATTACATTCCAGTATCTGGCCCCGCTTTCGATCACACCTTCACCGGCTACAATTTGTGCCGGCAACAGTTCAACCCTTACTTTAAATGGAGGTCCGGCCAGCGGAGCAACCTATGCCTGGAGTCCTGCAGGAGGTACTTCTGCCAATGCAACTGTTTCTCCGGTGTCCACAACTACCTATGTAGAAACAGTAACATACGGAGGATGTGTTGCTCATCCAAGCACAACCATTACAGTGCAACCGACACCGGTAGTTAGCATTACACCTATGAATCCTGTTTTATGCAGCGGCACACAAGTGCTTTCAGCAACATCTACCGATAATGGAACCAACTGTGCTTCCTGTACCTATAGCTGGACCGGAAGTTATACAGGAACAGGAAGCTCCACTCCTGCAGAAGGAGCAGGAACCTATACCTGTGTGGCAACGACTACAGGGGGGTGCCCCAGCAGTCCGGAGGTATCAACTATAAGCCTTGCATCGGCATCAACGGGCTGCAATATATTATACGTTCAACCTTCAGCAACAGGAACCGGAGATGGAAGTACTCCTGCAAATTCTGCTACCATACAAAATGCGGTTACATCTGCACAATGTGGAGGTGTTATTAAAATGTCGGTGGGCGTATATACCCTTTCAGCACCTTTACAACCCAATTCTTATGTAACCATTGAAGGCGGCTTCAACACTACATTCACTACGAAAACAAGTGATATGAGCGGCGGTACCAATTCAACTACCATACGACGGAACAATACGGTAGATGCTGCCACTACCCGGGTTACTGCATTCAGTTATGCTGCAGGAGCTTCCGGCTTTAGGTTGCAGGATCTTAGGATTGAAATGCCCGGAGCTACTCCTCTTGCCTCAAACCCGGTAAATACAGCAGGTAATCACATTAGTAATTATGCAGTATATCTTGGAAGCGGCTGTTCGAATTATAATATTGTTCGATGTTATATTGATGCTGGAGCAGGAAGTAATGGAATAACCGGAGGTAGCGGAGCTAGTGGTTCTACAGGTGGAACATCGCCAGCACCGGGCTGTGGAACAGGTGGTACCGGTGCAGGAACAGGAATAAGACAGGGTGGTACGGGAGGAGATGCTGGCGGATCTAACTCTGCAGGAACGGGTTGTACAAAGGCTGATGGCGCTGCCGGAAACGCAGGTGGAGGCGGTGCTGCCGGCGGCGTTGCAACTACCAGCGGTATGAGTTTTAATGGTTCATGTGATAACAATATAGCGCATACCAATGTAGGTAAACCAGGTTCGAACGGAGCTAACGGATCGGCTGGGTCAACAGGTACAGCCTTCAGTTATGCTGCCGGCTTTTTTGTTCCTGGAACGAATGGAGGAAACGGTACTGATGGTGGCGGTGGCGGAGGAGGAGGAGGTGGTGCCTCTAATGACGATGCCGGAAATCTTTATTATGGATGCTCTGGTGGTGGTGGTGGTTCAGGAGGATTTGGAGGAACTGGCGGAAGCTCAGGAGGAGGAGCCTTTGGTGTATTTTCAGTTGCTCAGGGTGCTAGTGCTGTTGTATCTGACTGTCAGATTCTGACTACTGCCGGATCAGGTGGTGCAGGTGGTGCAGGTGGCACTGGTGGCGCAGGCGGGTATCTGACTTGCGGAGCTGCTCAATTTGGTGGCTCTCCGATAAATTTGGGTGGAGCCGGAGGTGCAGGTGGCACTGGTGGTGCCGGTGGTGTTGGTGCTGCCGGCGACAATTGCGCCGTATGTGATATTACCGGAGGTACAACAAAAAACATTTTATCTATTACCAATCCTCAGACCCTTACTGCCCAACCCATTATTGTGGCCGGGGATGCAACCAATAACAATACGAATTGTACCACCATTAATATGAATATGACCACAGGGGGAGTTGCGCATATATGGGGTGGCGCCGCTCCTTTAGCAGGTGCTTCATCGCCGCAAACTGTTGCTTATACCACTACAGGACGAAAAACAGTTACTATGAATAATGGTACTGCTTATACGTATACAGATTTTAACAATATGATTACCACAGCCCCAAGCGCGGGCAGTATACTTCCTTCCGCTACTTCAATTTGTACCGGCAACAGCATAACAGTATCAAGTAGTCTCAGTGGCATCCCAGGGTTTACATTCAGCTGGTCCATCAACCCTGCTCCACCCGCCGGTGTTACCGCTACAATCGTTAGTCCTACTTCAGGAAGCACGGTTATCAATTTAACAAACACGAATACCACCGCTCAGACTATTACCGTACAATTAATTGTGACATCCCAATGTTGCGGTGCTTTAACTGCCATAACCCAAACTATTACAATTAATCCGGAGCCTGCCCCCCCTACTGCTGCCGCTTCCGGAAATCCTATTTGCCCTGGTTCCGGTGATGTATTATCTATCACTTCCGCCACGGCCGGCCTCACTTTTAACTGGTACGACGCTTCAACAGCAGGTACCCTTTTGGCAACAGGTACCACTTACTCGGTTACACCCGCAGCTACCACCACTTATTATGTGGATGCCACCAATAGTACAGGATGCACAAGTGTTCCCCGAACTTCTATTACCATCACGGTAACAGCTACCCCTGCCCCGGCTACAGCAGGTGCTTCAGGCTGTGGCCCCCAGAGTCTGACCGTTTCTGTAACCACACCTGTATCTGGTGCTACTTACAACTGGTATAGCTCCAGTTGCACGGGCCTTCTTCAGTCCAGTCCCAGCCCGACCTACACCACCCCGGTTATTTCGGTAACGACAACTTATTATGTAACCATTACATTACCCGGTTGTAATGAAAGCTCATGTAACCCTGTTACAGCAACAATCAACGCTGCTCCGGCCACTTTAACCTGGACAGGTGGTGGTGTAACAGGTGCAGGTAACTGGTTTGACCCCAATAACTGGGGAGGTTGTCTTCCAACCTGTGGAACAAATGTTATTATCCCCAATACGGCCGGTTTACCATTAACGAACCCTCCGAGTATTGGTGTGCAGGCAACTTATAATGCCGCTGAAAACCCTGCGGCCTGCAACACTATTACGTTAGTAAGTGGTAACAGCCTTACCTTCTCCGATACAAAAGCAGAACTGGATATATGTGGCGACTTTAATCATTCAGGTACAGTTACAATGAGCTCTCAGGGAAAGATTGTATTTATATCGACTACTGTTGCACAAAATTACAACAGGACCAGTACTGGAACCGGAGATCTGTATGATGTAGTCCTGAACAATACGTCCGGAACAGCTACTTTAACTATCCTCGATGGGGCAGGTAATCTGGATATGAATATTGCAACCAACGGTACTTTTAGTTTTGTTTCGGGAATGGTGATAACACAAAACACCAGGACACTTTGTATAAAAAATACATCCTCTACCGCACTTAATGGATATGGTTTAACTGCTTATGTTTATGGAAATGTGAGAAGATATCTTGCTATTTCAACATCCTATGATTTCCCGGTTGGAAACGCCACCTCTTACCAGCTTATGAATCTTAATTTCACTGCACTTACAGGCCTTAATTATGTGACCGTATTTTTTGATAATCCTGCTAATGCAACAGGTACAGGAATGCCTGTAGCTGACGGAGGAGGTAACTATACATCTTTGCTTAACAATGGAGGACCCAGTGTAGGGGTTGGATCGACAAACGGAAATGCAGGTGTCTGGACCGTGATGCCAGATAACTATGCAAATGCAAGTACCGCCTATTATGAGATGATATTGTATGGCAGAAACTATAGCAATGCAACTACTTCCAATGTTTCTCACTTAAAGAGAAATACTTTTTGTCCCGGAATCTGGTATGTAAATGGAGATGACGGCGGCTACAAATCGGGTACCGTTGCAGGGAATGTAGTAACAACTGACCGTGATGTGATGAATGGGTTTTCCCAGTTCGTAATTGCTATCAATGCTAACCCTTTACCCATCGAGCTATCAGCCTTTGAGGCCACCTGTGTTGATAATCACGTTAAAATAAACTGGGTTTCTGCATCTGAAACCAATAATGCTTTCTATACCATCGAAAGAAGCTGTGAGAATACCAGTTCATTTCAAACAGTAGGAACTGTGCCCGGAGCAGGCAATAGTTCTTCGGCAATACAATATTCTTATATTGACTCTACCTTCCCGGGAGGGACCTGTTATTACAGATTAAAACAAACAGATATAAACGGATCGACCAACACACTAAAGACCATTGCCCTTAATTGTAAAGAACAGCAACAGTTCAGCCTTATCAATATCTTCCCTAATCCGGCGCAAAATGAATTAAATATTCTTTTCAATTCTGATGCAGATGGGCTGGTGGAAGTTTGTCTGATGGACATGCTTGGACAACAGCTGATCATCAAAGATGTTCCTGCCCAAATAGGTCTTAATCAGACAAAATTGGATATGAGTCCCTTTAGTAATGCAGTATATTTTGTAAGAATAAATAACAGCACTAAAACCTTTGTCAGAAAAGTTTCAAAGCAGCAATAAAATTGTTTTATATAAACCGACAAACAAAATTCCTGTGCCAATCAAACAAAGAAAATGAGAATTAAGCACTTTCATATCATATTGATTAACCTGCTGTTGCTTGCGGGGGCACCTTTATTTGGGCAAACTACTGTAACAATTACTTCCAGTGGTACCTGGACGGTTCCTGCTGGGGTGACAAGTATCAATCTTTATTTATGGGGTGGTGGTGGTGCCGGGGGTGGTAGTAGTCAAACATCTCAATCCTTTTTTAGCAATGGTGGCGGTGGCGGTGGTGGGGCATGTGCTGTTAACACCAGCATTACAGTTACTCCAGGACAGGTTTGGACGGTGACAGTAGGAGCCGGCGGTAATGGGTCGACCGGCGCAGGTGGTGCGGGAGGAACAACGACTTTTGTAAATGGCGCCACTACCTACTCCGCCGCTGGCGGAGGAGGTGGTGCTGTAGGAACAACCCCTTCAAACCAGTCCAATTCAGGAGGTGCTGGAGGTTCAACAGGTACAGGAACTGTTTTTGCCGGTGGTAACGGAAGTGCTGGAAATAACGGGAACAGTAGTACAACGGGTATCACAGGAACCGGCGGCGGTGGTGGTGGATCAAGTGCGGCAGGAACGACCCCGGCTTCAGCATGTAGTGTGAGTGGAACAGGAGGCGCTGGTACCTATGCAGGAGGAAACGGAGGCTACAATAACAATTGCGGCGGAGCATCCAATAACGGAGGAAGCAATGGTACTATGCCCGGAGGCGGAGGAAGCGGAAATAACGACTGGACAAGCGGTGGATCGGGAGGTAATGGTGGTGCAGGGGAAATTATCATTAACTATACCTCTACGGTTGCTACATTTAATTCAAATAGTACGTGGACAGTACCTGCAGGTATAACCAGCATTAATCTTTATTTATGGGGAGGTGGTGGAGCCGGTGGTGGCAGTTCTCAGACATCCCAATCTTTTTTCAGCAATGGTGGTGGCGGTGGCGGTGGGGCTTGTGCTGTAAGCACAAGTGTTGCGGTTACTCCCGGACAAGTTTGGACAGTAACCGTTGGAGCCGGAGGTAATGGGTCTACTGGTGCAGGAGGTGCAGGAGGAACAACCACTTTTGTAAATGGCGCCACTACCTACTCTGCAGTTGGAGGAGGAGGAGGATCTGTTGGAACAACCCCTACAAATCAGTCTAATGCGGGAGGTAATGGAGGGTCTACAGGTACTGGAACCGTTTATGCCGGCGGTAACGGAAGTGCCGGAAATAATGGGAACAGTAGTACTACCGGTATTACTGGAACCGGTGGCGGCAGTGGTGGATCAGGTGCCGCCGGAACCACTCCTGCTTCAGCATGTAGTGTAACCGGTACAGGAGGTACTGGTACCTACCCCGGAGGAAACGGTGGTTATAATAACAATTGCGGCGGGTCCTCCAATAACGGCGGATCCAATGGTATCACGCCCGGAGGTGGAGGTAGTGGAAATAATGACTGGACAAACGGCGGTTCAGGAGGTAATGGGGGTACTGGACAAGTTATTGTAGACTTTACCGTATACTGCTCGGCCCCTAGCACCCAGGCCACAGCAGTAACATTTTCTGGTGTGCAATGTAGCCAAATGACGTTAAACTGGACAAACGGAAATGGTATCGATCGTATTGTTGTTGTAAGTAATGCGGCAATCGCCAGCACTCCAACCAATGGAACCAATTATACAGCTAATACCGTGTATGGTAGCGGAAATACAATTGGAGCCAATCAATATGTAGTATATAACGGTACCGGTAATTCTGTTACGGTTACAGGACTTACTTCCGGAACCACTTATTATGTTCAGGTATTTGAATACAATTGTGCAGGCAGCTATATTTATAAAACCACAACAGCAGCCGGTAATCCTGCCAGTCAGGCAACAAATGCAGGGGTTACAGTGTCTAATGCCGGACCTGATCAGTTTGTATGTGGAACAACAGCTACATTGGCTGGCAATGTTCCAGGATCCGGTAGCGGAACATGGACAGTCTTAAATGGTACCGGAACCATTACAACTCCTGGTAGCGCAACATCTACCGTTACAGGAATGTCAGCTACTTCTTCCGTAACATTACGCTGGACCATCAGCGGTGGAGGATGTGCCAATTCATTCAGTGATGTTGTAATTTATACCCAATAATATTTTTATTATAAGCTGATTTCTTCTGAACCCAGACACAGAAATAGCTTTTTTCCTGAATCATCCCCGTTTTTGTAACTTTGCCGCATGAAACGGATGATGTTTCTTTTGATTACTGTACAACTCTGGACCTTTTCCGTCCACGGAAACGGCCTTTCTGCCCTTCTTACCTATTGTGCATTCAATACTCCCGATCATAAACCTTATGTTGAAACGTATATTTCCATTCTCGGAAATACGGCGGTATTCAAAAAAAACGCTTCGGGTAAATTTCAGGCTGCCATAGAAATCGGAATGCTTTTTACCCAAAACGGAACCGTTAAAGGATTTAAAAAATATATCCTCCGGAGTCAGGAATCAACAGACTCGCTCTACCGTTCCAGCTTTATTGACCAGCAACGCTTCAACCTGAACAGTGGTGAATATGAACTGGAATTATCCATTCTCGATAAAAATGCAGATGGGGCCAAGCCGATTATAAAGAAGGAAGCTATACAGGTACCATTTGAAAAGGAGGAAGTGGCACTTTCAGATATCGAATTTGTGGAGTCTTATACTCCCAGTACAATTGAAACTTCGTTGACAAAAAGCGGATACGAAGTAATACCTTATATCGCCAGCGTGTATCCTCAGAATATGGGAAAAATATGTTTCTATGCAGAGGTATATGAAACCGACAAACTGCTCCCCATTGCCAGCCGCTTTGTTATGGTATATTATGTTGAAAATTTTGATACCAAAGAGAAGCTAAGTGATTTCGGAGGTTTCTTAAAATGTGCACCCAAACAGGTAAACATTGCACTTTCTGAAATCAATATTGCTAAACTGCCCTCCGGCCCATACAACCTGGTGGTAGAGATCTACGGACCTGATAACAAAATGCTGACCAGCAAAAAACGTTTCTTTCAACGGGTGAATCCGATCAAAATGAGTCCTATTGCCCTTGAAAAACTGGATGATGACAAACTTCAAAGCTCTTTTGCGGGACGGTTTCACAACTTCGACACACTCTCCGATCTTCTTCTTTCTGTACGCCCCATCTGTTCGGATGTGGAATTTGATGTAATTGAAACGGATATACAAACAAAAGAAATTAAAACTCTTCAGCGACGCTTGCTTACATTCTGGCTGGATCAAAATCCGAAAGATCCTCAGGCTTCTTTTGAAGCTTACAGCGAGCAGGTTATTGCGGTACAACATAGTTTTGGAACACGTCTGGAGCGGGGTTATAATACAGACCGGGGGCGGATCTATTTGAAGTACGGGCAGCCTTCGTCCAGACAAATTGCAGACAAAGAGCCTAGTAGCTACCCCTATGAAATCTGGAACTATTACCGGTTAAAAGACGGACAAACCAATCGTAAATTCATATTCTATAACTCCGATCTGGTCACCAATAATTATCACCTCATCCATTCGGATGCCGTTGGAGAAATACACGATGACAATTGGAATATGAAACTTAACAGACGAAATACTCCTACCAATGATTTTGATCAAACACAGGCTCCTGACCACTTTGGAGGAAACTCGGTAGATGATTTTGACCATCCTAAATAAACCTCTCTACAAACAGCCCTGTATCACTCCCCTTGTTATTTATGCCTGATAAAAAAACGGCCGTCGTAATATTAAACTGGAACGGAAAAGATTTCCTTTCCCGTTTTCTGCCGGGGATTATCGCATACAGCGGAACGGCTGAAATTGTGGTGGCCGATAATGCATCGGACGATGATTCGGTTGATATGGTACAAACCCATTTTCCAGGAGTCACTATTGTTCAAAATGACGTAAACGGTGGTTTTGCAAAAGGTTATAATGATGCACTTAAAAAAGTAACCGCCGACTATTATGTGCTTCTTAACTCCGATGTGGAAGTAACCGAAGGATGGCTGAAGCCTATGCTGGACATGATGGAAAAGGATGAAAACATTGTTGCCTGCCAGCCTAAAATTCTGGATTATAAAAACCGAAGCCGGTTTGAATATGCAGGTGCTGCAGGTGGATTCATCGATAAATTCGGGTACCCCTTTTGCAGGGGGCGAATCTTTCACAGCTTTGAAAACGACGAACACCAATACGATGATAGCCGCGAAATATTCTGGGCTACAGGCGCCTGTCTGTTGATCAGATCAAAAGCTTATCATGAGCAGCGTGGACTGGATGAGGATTTTTTTGCTCACATGGAGGAAATAGATCTTTGCTGGCGCCTGAAAAATCAAGGATATAAGGTCATGTACTGTGCCGAATCAAGTGTTTATCATTTGGGAGGAGGAACCCTTTCGAGATTAAGTCCGCGAAAAACGTATCTTAATTTCAGAAACAACCTCATTCTGCTATGTAAGAATCATGCCCCCGGTTTTTTCTTTCTCAAGCTTTTGTTACGGATGAATCTGGATGGTGTTGCCGGAATAAAATTTCTTCTTTCGGGCGATATCGCTCACTTTTTTGCAGTACTGAAAGCTCATTTCAGCTTTTATGTGACCCTCCCCCGAACGTTAAAGAAACGACGTGCATTGAGCAAGCAAACAAAAGTATTTGCCACAACAGCCGTTTACAAAAAATGTATCGTGTTTGAATACTTTCTGAGAGGTAAAGAAAAATTCTCCTCGCTTGACGAACGCTTATTTTATTGACCAGGTTTTCAGTTTCTGAACAAACTGATGAATCTGCAGAGGGGGCCATTCGGAATTGCTTTCTCCATCCATAAACTGCCTCCACATACCCATCAGAAACAAGGCCCTTAACATGCCGAATAAAGGAATCAGTTCTATTTCCTGTTTATCAAGATGGATTTGGGAAGAATATCCCTGATAAAAAGAATCGAGCATGGCCGGAGTCTTTGCCTTGTGATCATACCAGGTATAGGCTCCAAGATCATATAATAAAGGGCCGTACCCAGCAAAGTCAAAATCAATAAAATTCACGCTGCCATCTTCCTGATAATAGAAGTTTTCAGATTGTAAATCCCCATGGCATAAACCGGCATGAAGCTCCACGCCTTTTAATCGTTCCTGAATTGAACGTCCTAACGTATCCAGATAGTTTAAATCTTCCGGAAAAGGCTGCAAGGCTACCTCTACCTGATTGCGTGCAAAGGATATAATTTGTTCAGGGCTATAATCCCACCGAAACGGACCGGGATTAAAATCTTTGGAAACGAGATGAATTTTGGCCAACGCTTCTCCTGCCGTTTTGCATTGCAACAGATCCGGTTTACGTTGAATATTGCCATTCACATAAGTGAACAAAGCCAGGTAACGCATCCCTTCCGGAGCTATAAACGGTTGCAGGTGCTCCCCTTTTTTATCGGATAATGGAAATGCAACGGGTAGTTTATGATCGTTTAAATAACACAGCCAGCTAAGTTCGGAACGGATTTGGGCTTCCGTCCTCCTTTTGCAGCGATACAGGCGAACAATAAACCGGGTGCCGGATGCAGTAACACGGTAGGTATCATTAAATCCTCTTTTGAGTAAAACGATTTCGGATACCTCTAGTTTGTAATTATCTTCCAATGTCGTGCGAATAGACGATAAGGAAGGAGAAGAATACGAAGTACGTGAGGCATCCATGGATTATGATACGCTTTCTTTCTCGCCGAAGACGATATCTTTTAATGCCAGTTGTTTCATCACCGGCTCATAAATCTCACGATGAGTTGGTATCTGAACTCCTTTGAGCTTTATAACCCCATCGAGGATAAGCCCGGCCGCAATAGCCACAGGCAGTCCTACTGTTTTAGCCATAGCCGTTTGAACAGGATCGTCGCCTTTAACAATAAGAGAGGAGATGAGCTGATGGTTCTTTCCTTTTAGCTGATAGCTAAATTGATGTTGCATCACAATCATATCCTTATCACCTGTTTTAAGTTTCCATTTGTCTTCCAGCAGGTGTTGCAGAATCATTGCCGGAGAGGCATTTTCAACTCCTGTTTTACGGTCGGTAAACAGATCCAGCCAGGCCAGTTTTTCGAGCGAATCCTCATCCAGTTCATGGCCCATAAACATTTTCAACCTCTCATGTACAGGACCCGGGCCCGGAGGAAGGAAAGCCTCCAGCAACTGCCGGTAAGTAAGCTCAGCAGAATCAGCAATGCGATAGGTATCATCAGTCCATCCAAGTTTTACAAACACATTCCAGGCATTGCAATAACCTGGCATACGAAGCGTTCCCCGAAGCATGGTTGGAATATGATCAAGCGAATAGGGTTTCCGATAGGAAAGAGAATCCCGGTTGGCATAAGCCTCAAAATGGCCTACTCCATCCACCGCTATTTTCTCTGTCTGAACAAAAAGCCTGTTGTAAGGAATATATTTATAGGCTCCGTTTTCTATGTACTGGGCTGTTCCCTGTCCCGCCAAAATTACATTGCGCGGGTTCCAGGAGAATTTATATCCCCAAGGATTGTCATTGCTTTCCGGAGCTACCAAACCTCCGCAATAAGACCGGAACGACTGAAAGCTTCCCCCCTGCTCATGCACGCGATCTATGACCTGCATGGCGCTCATGTGATCGATGCCCGGATCAAGACCTATTTCATTAAGCAATATAATTCCTGCTTTTTTCGCCTCCTCATCCAACGCCAGTATTTCAAGTGACACATAAGATGCTGTAACCAGATGACGGCCAAAGCGGACACAATCCATGGCCACTTCTTTATGCATGAAAGCGGGTAGCATGGAAATAACCAGATCGGCAAGACGTATTTCAGATTCCCGCTGTTCCTTATTGTGTATGTCAAATACCAGGGGGCGGGCTGAAGGATGACCGTTGGTTTTTTGCAAAACCAACTCTTCTGAAACATCGGCTACCGTTATTTTCCAGTTCTTTTTTCCTGCTTCTGCAAGTAAGTGTCCGATGAGAGAAGAAGCCGATCTTCCGGCCCCGATCACAAGGATATGTTTCATGCTAAAATTATTTAAGAGCGAAATTAGGATTTAATTTAAATTGCTGCGGAAAGCTTTTTCTATATTTGTCTGAATGTACCGTAAAATCCTCCTTTTTTCAGCTATCTCCGGAGCCCTGATGGTTGCTTTCGGGGCGATGGGTGCACACACCCTTCGAAAACAATTCCATCTCGATGAATCACATATGCAAGTGTTTGAAACAGCTGTTCGTTATCAGGCCTGGCACACGCTGGCTCTGCTCGGACTTAGTATTTGGTTGTTTCTTTCCCCTGCAAAATGCGGAAACTGGGCCGGCTACCTGTTTATGACTGGTATTGTTCTGTTCTCCGGATCCTTGTACCTGCTTGCTCTGCGTCCGGTAATGGGTATTGCCGATGAGGACTGGAAAGGAATTGGAATCATTACCCCCTTTGGAGGAGTGGCGTTCATTGCCGGCTGGGTATCGCTATTTATTTATGCTTTAAAACTGAAGAAATGAACATTGCCTACGAACGCTATAAAGAACTGCTTTGCCGGTTGGCTGATGTACAATATTCCATTGCGATATTGAACTGGGATCTGGAAACCTATATGCCTCCTAAAGGAGCCGAATCAAGAGCACAGCAAATAAGTACCCTGAGCGGTATTGCACATAACCTGTCTACTTCAGAAGAATTAGGTGATCTTCTTTTCAAACTGGAATCAGACACCAGCCTGGATGAAATACAACAAAAAAACATTTATCACAGTCTTAAAAGCTACCGCCTGAATAAAAAATACAGTCAGGCTTTTGTGGAGGAATTGAGCCGGGCGATTTCAGAAGCTTTTCAGGCCTGGCAAAAAGCTAAAGAAACCAATAATTTCAGCCTTTATGCCCCTAAACTTGAAAAGCTGGTTCGTTTGAAAAGGGAAGAATGTACGATAATTGGCTTTACAGGTCACCCTTATGATGCCCTGCTTGATCAATATGAGCCTGGAGCTCTAACTGCCGATCTGAGCATTCTCTTTGCCGATGTCCGTTCCCAGCTTGTTGCCTTTGTCAAACAAATTGCTGCCCAGCCTCAGAATGAAGATGGCTTTATGTTTTTACATTATGACAAACAGAAGCAATGGGATTTTGGTTTGGAGCTATTGACCCAAATGGGATATGATTTTGAAGCGGGAAGACAAGACATTTCAAGCCACCCATTCACTACTAATTTTGGCCCTAAGGATGTAAGGGTTACTACAAGGATAGCGGAAGATAACCTCAATGAAATGATCTGGAGCTGTATTCATGAAGGAGGCCATGCCTTGTATGAACAGGGGTTGCCCTATTCCGAATACGGGCTTCCATCAGGAGAATATATTTCCTTGGGCATTCACGAATCACAAAGCCGGTTATGGGAAAACAATGTGGGCCGTAACCTGCCTTATTGGAAACATAATCTTGCCCGATTAAAAGAATTTTTTCCGGAACCGCTTAAGAATGTTCAACCAGAAGCTTTTTTTAAAGCCATCAATAAAGTAAGGCCATCTCTTATCCGTACAAATGCAGATGAGCTCACCTATCATTTTCATATCCTTATCCGGTTTGAAATAGAAAAAGCATTGATAGAAGGAAGCATTGAAGTGAAGGATTTGCCCGCGCTCTGGAATTCCAAATATAAAGAATACCTCGGTCTGGATGTACCTTCCGATTCTCAGGGAGTATTGCAGGATATTCACTGGAGCCATGGAAGCTTTGGTTACTTTCCTACGTACTCATTAGGGAGTTTTTATGCTGCCCAATTTTATAATAAAGCTGTCCAGGAAATACCGACACTTGAACTGGAGATTGAAAAAGGTAATATGAAGCCTTTATTAAACTGGTTAAGAGAACATATCCACCGCCATGGAAAACGGTATACGGCCGAAGAACTTTGTCAACATATTTGTGGTGAGAAGCTGAATTTCAAGTACTTCATGAATTATGCACAAAAGAAATACGGGGAACTTTACAAGCTGGAAAAGATCGTTAAGAAGGCCTGATTAACAATAGTTTTCAACAAATAAGACTATCGCATTCTTCAATATACTGGAAATCAATCTGAAAAAATATCCCCTGTTTAATGTGATTTAATAACCTCATTATAGTCAGCCCCGGAAGGGGCTTTTTTTGTAAATTCGCAATTATTTTCAAGCCAAACTACCTTATTTTAAACCAAAATCAGAAAAAATGAATGAATATGGTCTGAAAGCCAAGGATGCAAGTGTAGCAAGCCTGGGATTGAAGAATGTCTCTGCAGCATACTGGAACCTTAATCCTTCCGAACTTGTTGAAGAAACCATCATACTTGGTCAAGGTGTATTAAGTGATACGGGAGCACTAGCAATTGATACCGGAGAATTTACCGGACGGTCGCCAAAAGACAAGTTTATTGTTCTCGATGAAAAAACAAAAGATTCAGTATGGTGGGGAGATGTCAATATCAAGTTTGATGCTGCAAAGTTTGATCTCCTTTATAACCGTGTTACAGCTTATCTGTCAGGAAAAGATATTTATGTAAGAGATTCTTATGCCTGTGCCGATCCCAACTATCGTCTGAATATCCGGGTTGTTACCGAATACCCATGGAGCAATCTGTTTGCCAATAATCTTTTTCTTCGTCCTACTAAAGAAGAAATTCTCAATTTCAAATCGGACTGGACCATTATTTGTGCCCCTGGTTTTTATGCCGACCCGGCCATTGACGGTACCCGTCAGCACAATTTCGCTATTCTTAATATGACCCGTAAGGTTATCCTTATCGGTGGTACCGGATATACCGGAGAAATAAAGAAAGGTATCTTTTCCCTGCTGAACTATATTCTTCCTCATGAAAAAGGAGTATTGAGTATGCATTGCTCGGCAAATGTTGGAAAGAATGGAGATACCGCTATCTTCTTCGGACTTTCCGGAACCGGAAAAACAACATTAAGTGCAGACCCGAACCGGGGATTGATTGGGGATGATGAGCATGGCTGGTCGGAAACCGGTATCTTCAACTTTGAAGGAGGATGTTATGCAAAGTGTGTTGATCTTACTAAAGAAAAAGAGCCGGAAATATTCAATGCCATTCGTTTTGGAGCTTTGCTTGAAAACATCAATTTTCATGACGGAGGTACAACGGTTGATTACTGCAATATTTCGAAAACGGAAAATACACGGGTAGCATACCCGATCGATTTTATCTCCAATGCCGTTGAACCTTCTGTAGGAGGTATTCCCAAAAATATTTTCTTCCTTACCTGTGATGCTTATGGGGTATTACCTCCGATATCAAAACTGAATGCAGGCCAGGCTATGTATCATTTTATTTCCGGTTACACCGCTAAGGTTGCAGGTACGGAAATGGGTATTACCGAGCCTACTCTTACGTTCAGTGCTTGTTTCGGAAAAGTATTCCTACCCCTTCATCCTACCCGCTATGCCGAGCTATTGGGTGAAAAACTCAAGAAGAACAAAGTAAATGTTTGGTTGGTAAATACAGGTTGGTCGGGTGGAGCATTTGGCGAGGGAAAAAGAATGAAGCTGGGTTATACCAGAGCTATGATTACAGCTGCCCTTAACGGAAGTCTGGAAAAAGCTCAATTTGAAACCCTGCCCGTATTTAATCTTTCTGTACCTACCAGCTGCCCTGAAGTTCCTGCTGAAATTCTGAATCCACGTAATACCTGGAAAAATAAGGATGCTTACGATACAAAAGCCAATCAACTGGCTGCTTCGTTTATCAAGAATTTTGAGCAGTATGCAAGTATGGCCAGTAAGGAAATTCTTGCTGCGGCACCTAAAGTAGCGGAGAAGGTCTAACGCACAAAGCCTGGAGGCAGGAGGCAGAGGCAGGAGGCAGGTCAAATAAATAGAGACTGCCGAGTGCTGCTGCCTCCTGCCTCCTTTACTTTAGTATTTCCAAAGCTCCAACAACCGTTTTTCAAAACGTTCCTTAGGAAGAAAATTTTGCTCCAGCTGGGGAGAGAAAGGAATAGGGGTATCGAGGCTGGCTATTCGCATTACCGGGGCATCGAGATTTTCAAAGCAATGCTCAGAAATCATAGCTGCAATTTCTCCTCCAATACCTCCTGTTAGCGTATCTTCATGAAGAATAAGGGCTTTGCCAGTCTTGTTTACAGAATGCAGGATCGTATCCATATCCAGGGGTAAAAGGGTCCGAAGATCAATCAAATCACAAGATATATCCTTATGTTTATCAAGCACTTCCATAGCCCAATGTAAACCGTAACCATAGGTGATAATTGACAAGTCTTTTCCTTCTCTTATCCGGTTGGCTTTTCCAAATTCAAGTGTATAATATTCATCCGGTACATCCTGCACATAACTCCTATAAAGGGCTTTATGTTCAAAAAACATAACCGGGTTGGGGTCTTCAAAAGAAGTAAGAAGCAATCCTTTTGCATCATATGGAAATGCAGGATAAGCAATCTTTAAGCCGGGAGTATGAAAAAACCAGGCTTCATCAGATTGAGAATGAAAGGGCCCTGCGGCTACTCCGGCACCGGTAGGCATCCTTACTACCACATCGGCATTCTGCCCCCATCTCCAATGGCTTTTGGCCAGGTTATTAACGATTTGAGTCATCCCCTCCGATACAAAGTCGGCAAACTGCATTTCCACCATAGATTTATGGCCTTTGATACTCAAACCAAGACCGGCTCCCAGTATGGCCGATTCACATAAAGGGGTGTTTCTGACCCTTTCCTTACCAAATTCTTTCACCAGGCCTTCGGTCAGCTTAAATGCCCCGCCATACTCCGCTATATCCTGACCCATCAGAACCAAGCCAGGATGCTTAATCATGGCCAGACGCATAGCATCAGAAAGGGCGTCAATCATTCGGCGGGGAGTGGTTTTCCCTACAGGCACCTTTATTTCCGATGCATACGGTTTAAACAAGTCGCGATATTCTCTTTCCGTATCCGGTTCCACAATAGGTTCTGCAAAGGCCTGTTCCAGTCCTTTTTCAATTTCAACCTTTATCTCAGCACGACAGCTATCGCGGTGGGTTTCGCTCATCACCCCTTCTTCCAGCAAGTACTTTTCATAGTTGTTGAGGGGGTCTTTCTTTCCCCATATGTCAAATAGCTCCTGGGGTATATACTTTGTGCCGCTGGCTTCCTCATGTCCCCTCATCCGAAAGGTCATGCATTCCAAAAGCACCGGACGGGGCTTTTTACGCATGGATTCAGCCAGTCTTTTTACCGTGTCGTATACTTCCAGCACATTATTTCCATCCACCTGGACAGCCTCTATGCCATATCCAATGCCTTTATCAACAAACTGTTTACACCTGAATTGTTCGCTGGAGGGGGTAGAGAGTCCATAACCGTTATTTTCGACAAGGTAAATAACAGGCAAATCCCATACGGCAGCTGTATTTAATGATTCATGAAAATCGCCCTCACTGGCTCCCCCATCCCCTGTGTAAACAAGACAAATCTTTTCCTCCTTACCCAACAGATTGCCCAGTGCAATACCGTTAGCTACCCCCATCTGAGGACCCAGGTGAGAAATCATTCCGACAATATGATGCTCATTGCTTCCAAAATGGAAAGAACGGTCGCGACCTTTGGTAAAACCTGACATTTTACCCTGAAATTGGGCAAAAAGGCGATAAAGAGGGATGCCTCTGACAGTAAAAACGCCCAAATTCCTATGCATTGGAAGAATATACTCATCTGACTCCAGAGCGAGCGCTGCACCAACGGATATAGCTTCCTGCCCTATCCCGGAAAACCACTTGGAAATGCGGCCCTGACGAAGCAGGACAAGCATCTTCTCCTCAATCATCCTCGGTTTCAGAAGCTCCTTATAAAGATTCAGGAGTGTGGCATCGTTGTATTTTTTCCGGTCGTACCGGATCAATGTTTCCGCAGTAATCATAGCTGGTAAGAATTAGCAAGAAAGGAGCAAAAATAGTAACTTTGATATCGTAAACCTATGAGAAACGTGCAGGAAATCATTGTCTTTCTTTTATTCGCTGCAGCTACCTTCTATATTGTCAGAAGGGTATGGAATAGTATGCGAAAAAAGGATTGCGGAGGAGGCTGTGCCGCCTGTGGCGGTATTGATTTGAAAGCAATAGAAGAGAAAATAAGACAGGATAAGCGCTAAGACACATCACATATATACTAAAAACAAAAGGGAACGCAATCCGTTCCCTTTGTTTTTTTTAGGTAGTTGAAGAATTACTTCTTTTTACCTTTTTCTTCTTTAGCTGGCTTGATCAGTTTGTTTTTAACTGAATCTGCGTGAGCAGCAGCAGCGATAGAGTCAGCTTTCATTTTCATGGCAGCTTCGTCTTTTGCCTTTACAGCAGCAATAGAATCATCTTTTTTCTTAGCTGCAGCAGCCAGTGCGCTGATAGAATCAGCTTTGTGGATAGAATCCTGCTTCATCTTCTCCGCTTTTTCTGCAGCACTTGGGCCACAGGCAACGATTGCAGTCATTCCGGCAACTGCAACAATAGAAAGTACTTTTTTCATTTTCTGTTATAAGGGTTAATTAGTTTAAACTGGGCGCAAATTTATATGATTATTTTAATACAGAACAAATTTCCATTAAGTTTTTTTAACAGAACCCTGTTGAAATCACGAAAAAACCCCGACGATAATCGTCGGGGTTCATTCTTCAGACACCTTTCGGAATCTTATAGATAAAGGAATTATTTTCCTTTTTTCTTTTCTTCTTTAGCTGGCTTGATCAGTTTGTTTTTAACTGAATCTGCATGAGCAGCAGCAGCCATAGAGTCAGCTTTCATTTTCATGGAAGCTTCATCTTTTGCCTTTACAGCAGCAATAGAATCATCTTTTTTCTTGGCAGCAGCTGCCAGTGCATTGGTAGAATCAGCTTTGTGGATAGAATCCTGCTTCATCTTCTCTGCTTTTTCTGCAGCACTTGGGCCACAGGCAACAATTGCAGTCATTCCGGCAACTGCAATAATAGAAAGTACTTTTTTCATTTTATGTATTTGTTTTGGTTAACCGGGGGCAAATGTATACTAAAAACTGTTAATAATGAAAAATTTTTTATTTTCCTTTTAAAGGCTAATTTTGTTGCAATGTACAAGAAATCAGAGTTTCCCGTGTCCTTTGGGCATATCCTCGGTAAAAAACCAGGTATACTCATTGCTTCATCTGTTATTATCCTGTTCCTGCTCTTCATATCTTCCTGTGCCAAAGAAGATACCATCCCCCCCGTATTACAGCTCAGATACGGAAACTCGCTTTCCCAGCCTTTACCTACTGTTCCTGGTACAGGGACCTTTACGGATCCCGGTTATACTGCATCTGACAATAAGGATGGCAACCTGAATAACATGGTTCACGTATTCGGATCTGTTAACCCGAATCTGAAAGGAATTTATACCCTTACCTACTCTGTTAAGGATGCCGCCGGTAATGTGAGTACTCAAACCCGGACAGTCAATATTTTTAATGATGCCGACTCCCTGGCTGGGGTATATACTGTCATAGACTCTACTGTGAGTCCAACAATTGCCATGACCTCCTATGCCGTTACGCTTAGTACCGACAATACAGCCGACAGCGTGATCCATTTTGACCGGTTTGCTGGGTTGTTTAATGACAGCACGGTAGTTGGAAAAAACAACCGCAAAGCATATACCCTTACTATACCCCATCAGACAGTAACATTCACCCCCTCTTCCACCCCGGTAACACATTCTTTCACGGGCTCCGGAATAGATTCCTTAGGCCCGCTGATACAAACGGTCATTCTTTTAAACTATATCGATTCGGATAAGACAACCGTACCGTATGTAGTTACAAAACACCACACGCGCTGGACGCATTAATCTGCTCTTGCAGAACTATACCCGACATATCCGTATCCGGCTCCTCGAGCTGACTATCCTGCCCCTGCTGTATTTCATTTGCAGGTTGCTGTTTTTCGCCTTTAATTATTCACATTTCAGCAATACCGGTTTCCTGGAACTGGGCGCACTCTGCTTTTCAGGTCTGCGATTTGATATCAGTGCCATTCTGATGCTCAATACTCCATTCCTTTTTCTGGCTCTTCTTCCTTTTCCTTTTATTGCCAACAAGGGATATCAGCTTGCCATTAAAATCCTGTTTCTTACCGTCAATATACTGGGTCTTGCCACCAACTGCCTCGATATTGTTTATTACAAGTTTACGCTGCGCCGCCTAACCTGGGATTTTATGAGCCTGTTACAGCGAAAAAATGATTTCGCCTCTTTTGCTTCTTACCTCTATGGCTATTGGTATATCTTTCTCATTTTCGCCTTCTTTATCTGGATACTGCTATTTTTTTACGGCCGTATCGAAAAGAAAAAACCGCTTCCTGCACTGGCATTTATGGGGTCAGCCGCCTTTATTGCAAACCTGATGTCCCTCGTAGTATTATCAGGAGCTACGGTTTTGGGTATTCGAGGGGGGTGGCAGCTGAGTCCTTTGTCGTTAAGTCATGCAGGGGAATACGCCTCTCCGTCTGCCATACCGGTATTACTCAATTCTCCGTTCAGCATTATTGACTCCCATAAACTTTCTCATTTAGCCGGGCATCGTTATTTCAGTGAAAAAGACCGGCTGCGTTTGTTCGACCCGATGCAGCTACCCAGCGGAAAGCCCTTGCAAAAACCGAATGTGGTGATTATCATCATGGAGAGTTTTTCCAAAGAATTTACGTTTCTGAGCAATCAAAAGAGTTATACGCCTTTTCTTGATTCACTGATGAAACAAGGATATCTCTTTAACAACGCATTTAGTAATGGCAAACGATCGGCAGAAGGTATTCCAGCCATTCTGGGTGGCATTCCATCTCTGATGGATGAAGGATACCCAAGTTCTGCTTATGCTTCCAATGAACTTTATGCTTTGCCTCGCTTACTTAAACCGTACGGTTATTCCTCTGCCTTTTTTCATGGGGGTAATGACGGCACCATGAATTTTGATGCTTTTGCCAGCAATGCAGGTTTTGAACACTATTACGGACGCCAGGAATATAATAACGACAAGAATTTTGATGGAAACTGGGGGATCTGGGATGAACCCTTCCTTCAGTTTTTTGCCAGCAAGCTGAAAGAAATGCAGGAACCTTTCTGCACTTCCGTATTCACCCTAAGTTCTCATGATCCTTTTCTGGTTCCGGATGCTTATCGCGACAAGTTCCCTGCCGGTAACCGAACCATCAATCCATGTGTAGGTTATGCCGATTATGCGCTTCGCAAATTTTTCCAGACTGCCCAACAAGCCCCCTGGTTCAATAATACTCTGTTTGTAATTTGTCCCGATCATACCGGATATTCCGACGATCCTTTCTGGGGCAATAATATAGGCCAGTACGAAATACCGATTCTGTTTTATCAACCCGGCAAGAGCTTAAGAGGTGTGGATAGTACCACCATGCAACAGATCGATATCCTTCCTACAGTTTTAGCAATGATAGGATATGACAAACCGTTTTTTGCATTTGGCAAAAACGCACTCGACAAATCCCAACCCCATTTTGCCATCAATTATAGAAATAATATGTACCAGCTTTTTGAAGGCAATCACCTGCTGCAGTTTGACGGTGAAAAAGTGAGAGGCTATTTCAATATCCGTAAAGACAGTTTACTACAACATGATGGCAGCCAGAGCCCATCAGCTGATCAGCAACGAATGGAAGAATTTATAAAAGCCTATCTTCAATGCTATGAACAGTCCCTCATTCAAAACAAAATGAAACCGTAAAAAGCCATGAGTAAGAAAAAACATGAAAAAGACGGGCTCGTATACTCTACAAATCCCTCCTTACCGGTACACAAGGAAGAGGATGAAACTTCGGATACTCCGGATCCCGGTCAGCAACAACTTCGTATTTTTCTGGATCGTATGCCGGGCAATAAATTGCTGACCCGTATTACCGGGTTTGAAGGATCTGATGCCGAGCTGGAAAAGCTGGGAAAAAGTCTAAAACAACAATGCGGTAGCGGAGGAAGCGCTAAAGATGGGGTAATACTGGTACAAGGTGACAAACGGGACCGTATACTCGAATTACTTTTAAAGGCCGGATATAAAGCTAAGAAAGCAGGAGGGTAACGAAAGCGGCGTTTATTGCTTTATGCCAGTTCCTTTTTCAGCAGACTCATGTAAAGCTTTTCGTATAGCGGAAGAATTTTAGGCACATCAAATTTACGGGCCTGTTCGTAAGCATTCTTTTTGAAAACGGCCAGTACCTTTTCATCACTCAGGATATGCAATGTGTTTTTCGCCATATCATCTACATCTCCTACATTACTCAGAAAACCGGTAACCCCTTGTATATTTACCTCGGGCAAGCCACCTGTGTTGGTTGATATGACAGGTAAATGTGCTGCCATGGCCTCGAGAGCCGCAAGTCCGAAACTTTCGGTTTCAGACGGCAGAATGAACAGATCGGCAATGGATAATATCTGCTCCGGATTTGTTACTTTACCCAGTGAACGTATATCATTACAAGTATCCAGTTCACGGCAAAGTTTTTCCACGGCTGTTCTTTCAGGGCCATCCCCTACCAGAATCAGTTTGGTGGGTATTACTTTTCTTACCTTATCAAACACCCTTAATACATCTTCCACCCTTTTAACCTTGCGGAAGTTGGAAACGTGTATCATGATCTTTTCCCCATTGGCTGCATACATGGTACGTGAACACCCGCACTTCTCTTCCGAATATTCTTCGATATTTATAAAATTGGGGATCACCTGAATCTCTCTTGTTACCCCGAAATGACGATAGGTATCCTGTTTGAGGCTTTCCGAAACAGCAGTGACGGCATCCGACTGGTTAATGGCAAAGGTGATTACCGGCTCAAAGGAAGGGTCCCTGCCAAGCAGTGTGATATCTGTTCCATGAAGGGTTGTAATATACGGTATATGAATTCCCTGTGATGCCAGAATCTGTTTGGCCATATATGCAGCAGAAGCATGCGGGATGGCATAATGAACATGCAGGAGATCCAGCTTTTCATGTTTTGCCACATCTACCAGCTTGCTGGAAAGCACCAGTTCATACGGCTGAAAATCAAACAAAGGATAATTAGATACCGCCACTTCGTGATAAAAAATCCGTTCGGAGAAACCATCCAGTCTTACCGGTTGACTATAGGTTATGAAATGCACTTCGTGACCTTTCTTGGCCAGAGCAATTCCTAATTCAGTAGCTACCACGCCACTGCCTCCAAATGTGGGATAACAGACAATTCCTATTTTCATATAAGACCAAAGTTAAGAAGAATTTCAATGACCTTCTTTGTTCTCATTCCGACAGTAAAATGAGCAAAATCATTAGAATTCTTAACCTATGTTATTCCACAGGTAATGAATCGGGTCTACCTTTGTTCTGAGAAAAATGCGAAAGTCATGATCAGAAGAGATCTTATCAAAGCAATGGCACTTTTTCCCTTAACAACACAGGCTATGAAATTGCAGGAACTGAAAAAAATTACGGATACGTTTGGCAATAGTTCTAAGATGCCCGTTTTTTTTATCGGCCATGGTAACCCGATGAATTCGATTGAAGATAATCCATTCACAAAAAGCCTGCATCAAATGGGAAGTTCGGTAACCGTCAAACCAAATGCCATATTGGTTGTATCGGCTCACTGGCTCACCAAAGGCACGTATGTAAGTACAGCTCCTCAACCGGAAACGATTTATGATTTCGGAGGTTTTCCGGCCGAACTTTATAAAGTAACCTATCCGGCACCCGGCTCGCCTGAATATGCACGAAAAGTACTGGAAGCCGTTCCAGGCAGCAAAGAGAATAAAGACTGGGGACTGGATCATGGGGCCTGGAGTATTCTGAAACATATGTTTCCGGATGCAACGATTCCGGTATTCGAGATGAGCATTGATTATTCACAATCCATGCAGTATCATTTTGATCTAGCAAAACAATTAAAAGCATTACGTAATCAGGGGGTGCTTATTATCGGCAGCGGCAATATTGTACATAATCTCAGGATGTGGTTTGCCAAAGGGGATGAGAAGCCTTATGACTGGGCTGTTGAATTTGATGAATGGGTAAAAGACCGTATTCTGCATCAGGATTACGATAGCCTTATCCATTATGAGAAAAAAGGTTCGGTAGCCACCCTGAGCGTACCAACGGTTGATCATTATGTGCCTATGATTTACAGCCTGGCTCTGGCCGATACCAATGAGGAAATAAAATTCACCTATGAAGAAGTCTTTACTGCCGCCAGCATGAGAGCCTTCCGCATAGGATAACGATTTATATGAATACTAACCACAAATAATACCGATCATGGAAACAGCAGTAAAAACAAAATGGAGCATAGACAAAGCTCACAGCGAAATTCAGTTTAAAGCCAAACACCTGATGATTACGACTGTCAGCGGGGCACTGAAAGAGTATGATGCCGAAATTTTAACGGACAATGAAGATTTCACAACCGCCAAAGTGAAATTCAGCGGTGATGTCAAATCCATCACCACCGGCAACGAACAACGCGACGGTCACCTGCAGGGTGATGACTTTTTTGATGCTGCCAACCATCCTAAACTTGAATTCGTATCAACCGGCATCAAGAAAGCAGGCGATAGTACTTTTACCGTAGAAGGCAACCTCACTATACGCGGCACCACCAAACCAGTGAAGCTGAATATGGATTTTGGCGGAGTAGCCAAAGATCCATGGGGAAATACCAAGGCCGGTTTATCCTTAACAGGAAAAATTAACCGGAAAGACTTCGGTTTAAAGTTTCATGTGCTTAACGAAGCCGGCAATCTGCTGGTAAGCGATGATATCAAGCTGGAAGCCGAGATTCAACTGGCAAAAGCATAAGTCACTCCCTTCCCCTCTTTCCCGACCCTGTTGGGAAAGAGGGGTATATTGGGAAAAAGAACCGGATATTATTCCCAAGTCTTTCTATTTTTGTGTCCTGAACAAAAACAGAAACCAATGTCAATCAAATCAGGATTTGTTACCCTAGCCGTTGAAGACGGTACCACCATGCAATGTTATATTGCCGAGCCCGAATCCGGCACCGGTACACATCCTGGGCTTCTTGTATTTCAGGAAGCGTTTGGAGTGAACCATCATATTCGCGATGTAGCCGATCGTTTTGCAGCTCAAGGCTATGTAGCCATAGCACCCGAACTTTTTCACCGTACCGCACCTGTAGGTTTTGAAGGCGGTTATACTGATTTCCCTTCGGTGATGTCGCATATACAGGCTACGAATGCAGCTACTATTGAAGCCGATAGCAAAGCAGCCTATAACTGGTTACAAGACAACCCGCTTGTACAGAAAAAAAATATTGCTTCCATCGGGTATTGTATGGGAGGCAGGGCTTCTTTTATTGCCAATACAGCTCTTCCGCTAAAAGCCGCTGTCTCTTATTACGGAGGCGGCATTGCTCCTGATCTGATCAAGAAAGCCGATAGCTTAAGTGCCCCTATGCTTTTCTTTTGGGGTGGTCTGGATAAGCATATTCCCAAAGAACAGATAGATGCTGTAATGGCTGCCCTTACCGCTGCCAACAAACCGTATATCAATACGGTCATCTCTTATGCCGATCATGCTTTCTTTTGCGATGCAAGGCCTGCTTATAATGAACAGGCAGCACATGAATCGTGGGGACTTACCCTTGCATTTTTGAAAGAGAAACTAAAGTAAAAAGAAGACTGTTTTAAGGTATCGCAAATTGCGATACCTTAACTTTTACCGGTCTGATACTCATCCGGCCCGAAGTTTTGAATTATCCTCCTCAAGCAGATACATTGATTATTTAAATCGGTGAAAGTGCAATTGGTATAATATTTCTTACCTGGTTTCCTTTATCTCTTAGATTTGTCCTTTTTTTGTGTATCATATATAATACATTTGAAGATGGCCATCAAAAGAAAAACCAAACATATCATCATTCCCGATGAAGTGTTGATTAACAAAATCTACATTTTAAGAGGGCAGAAAATCATACTGGACAGAGATCTTGCAGATTTGTATGGTGTAAAAGCGATACGATTGCGGGAACAGGTAAGCAGAAACCTGAGCCGGTTTCCGGTCAAATTCATGTTTCAGTTAACAGAACGGGAAACGGATCTTATGGTATCGCAAAATGCGATACCTTCCAAACAGCATCTGGGCGGGGCTTTCCCGTTTGCCTTCACGGAACATGGAGTACTTATGCTTGCCAATGTATTGAAGAGTGATGAAGCGATCAAGATGAGTATACGTATTATTGAAATCTTTGTGAGGATGAGAGAGCTTCTGCTTACTCATAAGGATATTCTGCTGAAGCTGGAAAAACTGGAGCAACATGTAACCCGGAACAGCAACGATATACAGCAAATTTTTCTTGCCCTCCGGAAGATGTTCACTACGCCTCAACCGGAACGAAAGAAGATAGGATATAGAATAGGGAAAGGGAGATGATAAGGTATCGCAAATTGCGATACCTTATTTGCTTGGGCATTGTCCATGGCATATTTGTGCTGCCTTTCAACCCATCAAAAGAGCGGCTCTGCTGCTGTCAAACAGCATTATCTGACTGATTTCATCATTTTTTTTGCAGAAATCAAAAAATCCCCTATTTTTGCGCCTCGTTAAAGCATGGATCGGTAGTTCAGCTGGTTAGAATGCCGCCCTGTCACGGCGGAGGTCGCGGGTTCGAGTCCCGTCCGGTCCGCAGAGAAGTAGAAGCGCCCCTTGAAAAAGGGGCGTTTTGTTTTTCCCTCCTCAAAACCCATACACCCTCACTTTCGTTTTATCCCGTTCCCTCCCTCCAAAAAACAATTTCTCAAATAAATTTTCGCAACCGAATAATTGCACATATATTTGCAACCGAATGATTGCTAAATAAAGACACAACAATATGAGAAGAGATGTTTTCCAAGCTATTGCCGACCCTACACGACGGGCTATCTTAAGCCTCATCGCCCTGCAAGCCATGACACCCAATGCGCTGGCAGAGCATTTTGATTCGAGCCGGCAAGCGGTATCCAAACACATACAAATCCTGTCCGAATGCAAACTGATCAAACAAAAGCAGGACGGCAGGGAGATTCATTATCAATTAAACCTCAAAAAAATGAAAGAAATAGCCGACTGGTTAGAGCCCTTCCGCAAGATGTGGGAGGACCGGTTCAACCAGCTTGATACCGTATTAGAACAATTAAAAACACAAAAGCCATGAAAACAATGAGTCCAATCGAGATCATTAAAGATCTGCCCAACAAAAAACTAATGATTATCCGGAAGTTTGAAGCAAGCCCTGAACGGGTTTGGAAAGCCTGGACCGAAAGCCATCTCCTGGATCAATGGTGGGCACCCAAACCCTGGAAGGCAGAAACCAAAACCTTTCAATTCAAAGACGGCGGACAATGGTTATATGCCATGGTAAGCCCGAAAGGTGAAAAGCACTGGTGTATAGTGGAGTTCCATAACATTGTTCTGTCGAAAAGGTTTCAGACAATCTGTTTCTTTTGCGACGAAAACGGAAAAAAAGATCCCAGTATGCCGCAAATGAACTGGAAAAACGAATTTCATGCTACAGAAACCGGGTCAAAGGTGGTGGTTGAAATTTCATTCTCCACCGAAGCGGATATCACGAAAATAATTGAAATGGGCTTTGAAGCCGGCTTTACAATGGGTCTTGAAAATCTTGAGCATTATTTAATGGTTTCATCTAACTAAAATAAATCGAAATGAAAACGAAAAACAAAACAACCATCATCGCCGAACCCGGCAAACAGGAAGTTACCATCATCAGGGAATTTGAAGCTCCGAGAGCACTTGTTTTTAAAGCCTTTAAGGACCCTGAACTGCTGGTGCAATGGCTGGGCCCAAAGGATATGATCCTGGAAATAGAAAAATACGATTGTCGTACCGGTGGAGCTTACCGACTCATGAACTGCAGCGGAAGCGGACAAAAATTCAATTTTAACGGGGTTATGCATGACGTAACAGAACCCGAACGTATGATACGCACCTTTGAATTTGAAGGTCTGCCTGAAAGAGGCCATGTTTCCCTGGAAGCAGCAACGTTTACGGAGCTGCCCGGAAACAGGACAAAGCTGACCATCCATTGCGTCTTTCTTTCCCTGGCCGACCGGGATGGAATGGTACAATCCGGTATGGAAGGCGGTGTTGTGGTATCTCATCAACGACTGGATGAGCTGTTTGAAAAAATGCTGGTGAAGTAATTCGTTCACCGGCAAAAACCGCCATTAACCTTATCACTTCGCTTACTTACCAGTTTCCGTTTGTATAAACAGGGCAATCTGATTTAGATTTGCCCTGTTTACATTTAATATATCCATGGGGGAGAAATCGCTAATTTAGCCATCCAATATTCAATTTATTATGAGTGATACCATATTACAAACAAAGAACCTGAGTAAGACATTCTCCTCCGGGAGGGGTAAGAAGAAAAAGGATGTGGAGGCCGTAAAAGGAGTTGATCTGGAAGTAAAACAGGGAGAGATATTCGGCTTCCTGGGTCCCAACGGAGCGGGTAAAAGCACCACCTTAAACATCCTCACCACCCTGCTCGCTCCCAGTAACGGAGCGGCAACTGTTGCCGGTTATGATCTGTTGCGCGAACCTAAAAAAGTAAGGGAACAGATCGGCTATGTATCACAAGCCGGTGGGGCCGATACCGCTTCCAATGCGTTTGAAAATTTGTTGCTCCAGGCCCGTTTATATGGTATATCCAAAGTTCAGGCTCAGCAAAAAGCAAAGGAGCTGGTAGAACGTTTTCAGATGACAGAATTTGCACAACGGGAAGCCAGCACCTATTCGGGTGGGCAAAAACGAAGACTGGAACTCGCCCTGGGTATTGTTCATCAGCCCAAGCTTGTATTTTTAGATGAGCCTACTACCGGTCTTGATCCTCAGAGCAGGGCTTATTTCTGGGGAGAAATAGCACGTCTGAAAAAAGAAGGCATGACCATATTTCTGACCACGCATTATCTGGAAGAAGCCGATAACCTGTGCGACCGTGTAGCCATCATTGATCACGGCACCATTGTAGCACTAGACAGCCCTTTGCAGCTGAAACGTGAAATAGGAGGAGAAACCATTGCCGTTGATTTTCTGAATGAAAAAGACCGGGAACAAGCCAAGACCTTGTTCGGAAACCTAAAAGCTGTTCAGAAAATATATCCTCAGGATAATAAACTACATCTGGTGGTTCAGGATGGAGAAAGCCTGATTGCCGAAGTTTTACGCATGCTGGACAAGGAACATATCAGCATCCAAACCATCGGTTTATCCAGACCATCTCTGGATGATGTCTTTTTGCAAAAAACCGGTCGTTCATTAAGAGAAGAAAAAAAATAATTGAGCTTATGAAAAAACTACAAGATATTTTCCTGCTGTTCAAACGTCATTTGAAAAAAGCATTGCGTACTCCTATCTGGCTGTTTATAGGACTATCCCAACCTGTGCTTTATTTATTGCTGTATATGCCCTTGCTTAAAAACATGGGTGCTACCTCCCTCCTGCCTACTGCTGAGATTGTCCGTGTTTTTGTTCCCGGTATGCTTGTCATCATGGGTATGGGATCTCTTTTTGCCGGTTTTAGTTTTATCGATGAAATAAGGCAAGGTATTATATCGAGGTGGCTGGTTACTCCAACCGGTCGCGTAGGACTGATTCTGAGTCTGGTCATGAATCAGCTGCTTACCTTGTTTCTGCAGTCCTGTATCCTGCTCATCATCGCTTTGTTTTTCGGACTTCATGTTTCCCTTGTAGGAATCATTCTAACTCTTGTTCTTATCCTGTTTATCGGCATCACCATGTCTTCTTTTTCCTATGCCATTTCCTTATCGGTGAAGGATGAAGGTATACTGGCATCGATCACCAACACCTTTTATCTTCCTATGATGCTCTTATCGGGTATTATGCTGCCTATTTCCTTTGCTCCCAACTGGATCAAGAATATGGCCTTGTTTAATCCGTTTTACTATGCAGTAGAAGCATCGCGCTGTCTTTTTGCAGCCGATTACGGAAACATAATGGTGGTAAAAGGATTTGCAGTCATGATTGCCTTTACCTTGTTGTCTTTATGGCTGGCAGTAAGGGCTTTGAATAAAATGGCTGTTTAATTCTCCCTTTTGATTGTGGTTACCTGACGACAGTAAATTTTTTCACGCTGCTTCCTTTACTGTTCGTTGCCCGGATAAAATATAATCCTTCCGAAAGAGCACTGACCGTAAACTCAAATGGAGCAGCGGCATCTATAAAAACATCCTGATGCAGGAGTTCCTGTCCGGCAAGATCAAATACGGTGATGGTTGTTTTTTCTGTTTCCTGCAAAGCAGGGAAACATAAGTACAATTGATCCCGCGCTGGATTGGGAGACAATGAAAACAGTGTATTCTTCTGCTCTGCAATACCGGTAACAATCACAGGAGGAATCTGTAATACAAATGCATCCCTGCGGGTAATGCTTCCCCAGTTGCTGGTAAAAACAGCAAACTTTCCATTACGGCTGATATTGGCCCGGGGTTCACCATAATACTGATTGCCGGAATTGGTCTGATGCAGAAAATCGGAATGGGTATGACAGAGTCTTCTTACATGCTGAGCCCCATCGGTAGATGCCTGATATAATTCATCCCTGAATACACCCGTACCGGGCAATGTATCGCCTACAAATGTGCTGAAAAGTATCCATGATTCATCATCGGCCAGCATGGAAGCATGATAGCCCAGAGACCAATCATTATTCAAATCCATAACGGAATAAAAAGTATGGGGAGATGATAGCTGGCGAAAGGTAAAACGGTTATTCCAGTTATCATCTCCGATTACAAGGCCGCTCCCGTTATCCGAATGTCCGGGAGCATAATCAGGGGCATTGTCAATAAGGTAATCTTTTGCAAACGTGTGCAGATTAAGAATCTGCACTTTGATAATCCCTGCCCCACTATTACCTGTTTTTACAACGAGGTAGTTACCCGTTTTATCCACCTGCACTTCATCCAGGGTGGGGAGATGACTTGTATCGGAGTGATTATTGGAAGCCCGATAATCCAGGTAACCCACATTGGTATAATTCACATTTTCCTTGTAGGTAAATCCAAAAACACTGTCGTTCATGGAACGGCTCATCTGCCACAAATAGATATTCGGGTAAGCAATGGAAAAATCGTGTATCAGGGTATACTGGTTGGTTGTTACATTGTAGCTGTATAGTTTCTGTCCGGTATGACAAAGCATAATATTGGCATGCAATCCGCTCCAGATCGCATCCTCTCCATTGGGAACTCCATCACCGGCCGGGTTGCTTTGAAACAGGTTTCGTTTGTTGGAGATGGAAACATGAACGGTATCAAAATCATACAAGGTGGGAATTCCACCTACACTTGAAATATAAAGCAAGGCAGCATTCTTATTAAACCCGGGCCAGTAGGAATAACTTTGGTGATTATCAGTTCCATCGAGCGAGTCGGTGACACGAAGCAAGGTAGTGCCGAATACAGGATCCACAAAGGTACCTCCTGCGGGAGGTAATATGGGTGGTGCCGGTTCAGGATAAACTCCCCTATCGGTCTTTATAGACTGTGCTGTTACAACAGAAACGAACAGCACCATCGCCAGGGAACTAATTACTTTCATAATTATCAGGGTGTAGCCCAAATATAATCCTATTTAAATCAATAGTGCGAATGAAGACGCAGCAAATAAGTCTCCATTATTGGACATTGAATCGATCCTAATCAAGATTGTACCAATCTTTAAAGAAACAGGTCACATCTTGATAAAGATTGCAACAATCGTTAAAAAAATACCACACACTTTAATCAAAATTGCATCAATCATCAAAGAAACAGATAACATCTTCATAAAAAATGCAACAATCCTGAAAGAAACACAATCTCTCTTTATCAAGATTGTAACAATCATTATAGAAACACAACACTTCTTCATCAAGATTGTATCAATCATTGAAGAAACAGATAACATCCTTATATAGATTGCACCAATCGTTAAAGAAATACAATACATCTTTATCAGAATTGTATCAATCATTAAAGAAACAGGTCACATCTTTATCAAGATTGAAACAATCATTGAAGAAACAGGTAGCATCTTAATATCGATTGTATCAATTGTTAAAAGAAAAAGAACATGTCGATGGAAATGGCTCAAATTGGTTAACGAATTATTTACATTAACTTATAATAGTGTTTTTTTTATGATATTTCTTACATATCATTTTAGTTACTAACAATTTTTCAATTTTTTTAGTTGAAATCTATTCAAAGTAAGTATCTACAGTAAGTTCATGGAACAAGTAAAGTACATGAGTCAGATATTTAATTTCAAAACGAAAGCAATTTTCCATCCATTATTCTGATTGACTGATTTTATCTTACAAAATTCAAAAAAATATTACATATGTTTTTGAGCCTTTACAAGGACATCATTTGACTTTCGATTAAAATGGTTATATTCTTGTTTCGGAATCAGGGCATACCTACAGAAATGGATTTTGAAGTATTATACCGGAAGATTTTTCTAAGCTATAGCTACCCAGAACAAGTATCTGTCGCGTAGCTATACCAACCCCTGATTGATTAGCTGTTGGATTTTTAAAAAACCATAACGATGGCCAGGGGCGGAGCTATGTCCTGACAGAAAGTATGATCAGGCCTATAATGGAGAACAAACCACTGAAAGAAAGATTTTAAGTACCGGGATGCTGAAAACGGAACAGAGTAAGCAATATTAAATGAAAAAAACAACGCCATGCCAAACAAACCGTTAATAGCAAAAGACCTGGCCAAACTGATCAGTGATCAAAAGGCCGGCTGGATCGTAGATGATACGATCAAGGATACGGATGCCATCTCTGAGCATACCTTGGGAGCCGAAGTACCTCCTAAGATGCCCAAAGCAGCCGATATAAAGCCGGTTAATCTTAAAACGCTGATCACTTCAGCCACCCAAAATCCATTTTTGTTTGAAAGAAGAAAAGCCCTGGGCTTTATTACGGGAGACGATGCAAAAACTTCTTATCTCGACAATGCCATTATAAAACCTGAAATGGTGGCCGGTCTTACTGCCGGTACAACTTCATCGGCTGTAGATTGGCGCGAACGCTGGGGATGGAGATGGGTAACACTGCCTAAAGATCAGAACGGATGTGAATCTTGCTGGTCATTTGGTGCAACCGGTGTGGTAGAAAGTATGGCCCGCATTCAACATTGTGTATGGAGTGTCCGCTCCGAAGGAGATGTACACGATGGAATGGGAGCTCATTGCGGGGACGGAGGATGGCCTTCGAACGCGCTTGACTGGATTAAAACCAATGGTATTGCCGACCCTGACTGTTATCCGTATTACCATGGCGATCATGCCTGGACCCCTACTCCCGATCGTAACGGAAGAACAGTAAAGATTACCGACTATTCAACCCTTAGTACAGCTGCGGATCAGAAAACATGGATTGATACAGTAGGCCCGATCACCTTATGCTTTGAAGTATTTCACGACTTTGACGGTTACGGTGGCGGTGTTTATAAAAAGATCAACGATCCTTCCAACTATTCCAGAGGATGGCATTGTGTTTTTGCAGTGGGCTATGACGATGTGAACCAGTGCTGGATCTGCAAAAATTCGTGGGGACAAGGATGGGGAGAAGCATGGAACGGTGTAAAAGGTTATTTCCGTATAGGCTATGGACAAGCCAGTTGCGATCTGTATGCAAAATACGGAGTAAACGATCCTAATCCGGATCCATGGACCAAAAGAAGAATTCATAACGGCAATTTATACGAAAGCGGAAACGGTGCCCTGCACCGTAATTTTGAAATGCTTATTCAATCCGGAACTACTGTTAAACATTACTGGAGAGATGGAGGCACCAATGCCTGGGCTGCAGGCCCAACTTTCGGTAACGATGCTGCCGGCTGCCCTACCCTTACAGGCACTACCTATAACCGTAATTTCGAATGTGTTTACCTCACCACCGGCAATCGTTTACATCACTGGTGGCTGGATCAGAACACCGGAAAATGGAATGACGGTGGAGTCTTTGGTCCCACCAACGCCGCAGGAATACCGGCATTCATACAAAGCAATTATGGCGCACCAGGCAATTTTGAAGTAGTGGTACGCCGTTCCGACGGACTCCTCAATCATTGGTGGAGAGATGGTGGAGGCTGGCATGATGGAGGTACATTACCCGGACTTGTTTCCTTCAGCGGAGCTACGTTGGTTCAAAGCCAGTATGGAGTTCAGGGCAATCTGGAACTGGTAGCCGTATGTGCCACCACCCATCAGCTGCAACATTTCTGGAGAGATGATGATCATGGCAATGTATGGCATGCCGGAGTATGTTTCGGAGCCAATGTATTCAGCCCTCCGGTAATGATTGAAGGACAGTATGGAGCCACACAGGAAACAAACATTGGAAATTTTGAATTGTGTGTAGCTGTTGGTGGTGCCGCTCAGCACTGGTGGAGAGATAATGTAGGCGGTACCGGATGGCATATGAGTGCTACTTTCGGAACCAATGTAAAAGCCGTGGCTGGTTTGATAGAAAGCAGCTATGGTTTTGATCTGGAATGTATTCTGCTCCTTAACGACGGAAGCGTTCAGCATTGGTGGAGAGACGGTTCCGGTTGGCATGCAGGACCTATCGTAGCCCAGGCTACTGCAAAGGCTGCTATACCTGTGCAACCTTCGCTGGTCCATAACTAAAAAGTCCTCTTTTGCTTCTAAAACCCGGCCTGACAATTCAGGTCGGGTTTTATTACTTCGTCTTTAGCAACAGAACTATTTAATTTGTTTAGCATCCTGCTTATGACCAATATCAGCCTTCTTGAAAACCAGACCATCCAGATCGATTTACCTGGAAAAGGTACTGCAGGTTATACCTGGACTTATAAAATGAGTCAAAAAGGCATCCTACAGATTATTCAGAAATACCTGGTGCCGGAAAGAGGTCTTGCTGGTGGCACTGCTGTAGAAAGATTCAGCATTACCGGTTTGGAAACAGGTGAATGCCGTATCGATTTTAAGCTTTCGCGCAGCTGGGAAAATGATAAAAACCCGTTTGATTCCAGATCTTACCTTATTACCGTATTGCCGGCATCCTGATTGGATACCGGTCACCGAAAACACTCCTGCCTGCTTTCTTAGTCCCCTTTTTAACATTGACTTTATTCCCCCGATTGATTAACTTCGCTATACGGACTTGATCTGTTCTTTCCGTTCCACAACATAAAAAAACACGTATGAAAAAGATAGGTATTATCGGTTCCGGCACGGTTGGACAAACCCTGGCCAATGGCTTTTTGAAGCATGGATATCAGGTAATGATTGGCACACGCGACAAAAACAAGCTTAATGAATGGAAAAGCAAGGCCGGAGCCAATGCCCAAACAGGCTCATTTAGCGAGGCTGCTGCTTTCGGAGATATTATTGTGCTGTCTGTCAAAGGAAATATTGCTAAAGAAGCATTGCTACTGGCCGGAGCAAACAACCTGAAAAACAAAACAATTATTGATACCACCAACCCCATTGCAGATACTCCACCGCAAAACGGAGTTCTGAATTTTTTTACCAACCTGGATCAAAGTCTGATGGAACAGCTTCAGGCTGCCTTTCCGGAAGTACATTTTGTAAAATCATTCAGTTGTATCGGTAGCCATTTTATGGTCAATCCTTCATTTGCGGGAGGCAAGCCAAGTATGTTTATATGCGGGAATGACGGAAATGCAAAAAAAGAAGTAACCTCTATTTTGGATCTATTCGGGTTTGAAACGGAAGATATGGGAAAAGCCGAATCAGCAAGAGCCATCGAACCATTGTGCATGCTCTGGTGTATCCCGGGAATTCAGAAAAATCAGTGGACCCATGCCTTCCGTTTGATGAGATGACGGGGATCATCCCAATATCTGATTCCTGTCATTCACCCCCTTGGAAGTAAGGAATACTTTCGTTCTATCAAATGTTGCAAGATGAACAACTACCTTATCAATAACTTCAGCAAAATGAGCGCTTCTGAGCTTTGCGACTACATTGAAAAGAGGCACCATACTTACATTCGTCAAACCGCTTCAGAGCTTAACGATCATCTGGAAACGTGTCTGAAGCTCGAGAAAGCCAATCATCCGGAGCTACAAGAAATCTTAAGTCATTTTAAAGAACTTCATTCGGAACTGGAACAGCATTTCAACCGGGAAGAAAGGATTCTGTTTCCCATCATTCGCGAACTTCAGGAGGCGAAAGAAAAGAAAATGCCTTCCACCGTTACTTCCGCCATGCTGGAAAAATCGTTGGGCAAAATGAACGAGGATCACAAACAGATTTATCACTTGCTTAATCTCCTTCGCAATCTCAGCAAGGAATATCAGGCCCCGGAAAACAGCGCTCCCACATTAAAAAACAGCTATCAGGAACTTCATGATCTGGAAGAGGATTTAATGAAACAATTCTATCTGGAAGAAAATATCTTAAACCCCAAATTAATCAGCCAATGAATACTTTTCACTTCCATATTGCGGCAGAAGCCATTGTCCGGATCTTTCTGGGTATCCTCTTTTTTGCCCAGGGATACGATAAAGTTTTCAATATCGGTATTGCAAAAGTCATTGAGAATTTCGAGTATCCGGTAAAATTACGTCACCTGCCTCGTTTCCCATTGGTAGCTGCCGCCTATTTCACTTCTTTTGCCGAGCTCATTTGCGGGGTTCTGCTCATCATCGGTTTTATGAAATATTATGCCCTTTACATACTGGGAATTGATATGCTTATTGTTTGTGCTTCCTTCTCCATGCTCAACCCGTTATGGGATATGCAATATGTTTTTCCGCGTTTAATATTGATCGTAACACTTCTTCTGCTTCCTTCCCAATGGGGAGTAGTTTCTATAGACTATCTTTGGTCTGTGATCCGATTTGTACGACACGTGCTTAATTCTTAAATTCAGGGCTATGAACATCAAAACCATTTTTATACCTACCGATTTTTCTGCTTCATCCGACAATGCAGCAGTTTATGCGTGTGCTATGGCTGCCAACAGCGGAGCAAAAATACTGCTGTATCATGCCTATCATATTCCCGTTACGTCTGCCGAAGTACCTGTCATGATTGTATCCACCGAAGAGCTGGAAAAAAACAACATGGACCGGCTCAAACAATATAGAAAAGAGCTGATACACAAAACCGGCACAAAACTTATCATTGATTGTTTCACTACTCCCGGATTTGCAGTGGAAGAAATTGAAGAGCTCTGCGAAGAGAAAAAGCCGGATCTTGTGGTCATGGGTGTTTCGGGACATGGACAGGTAGGTCATGCTTTATTAGGAAGCGTTACTACCGGTGTGCTGAATCATATACAGGTTCCTTTGCTTATCATTCCCGAAAAGGCCGTATTCAAAGGTATTGCTAACCTGGCTCTGGCCTATGATTATCATGGCGATTTGCCTGAGGGCACCATAGCCCTGTTGAAAGGGTTTATTAATCTGTTTAAGGCCAATCTGCAGGTTGTTCACATAGGTCCTCCGAGCGAAAAAACTGATTTAAAAGAAGCCGTAAGCGGTATTAGTCTGGAAGAGTCCATTGCAGGTGTTAAACACACCCTCCATTTTCCTGAAAACAAAGATATTATTGAAGGACTTACTGAATTCGAAGAAAAACAAAGGCCTGATTTGTTGGTCATGATACCTAAAAAACACAGCTTATTGAGTCGCATTTTTCATGGTAGCGTGTCCAAACGAATGGCTTTTCATACCCACATTCCTATCCTTGCCCTACACGCCTGATGAATTATGGAATACAAAGACTATTATAAAGTTTTAGGAGTTGATAAAAAAGATTCCGCTGAAGTCATTAAGAAAGCATACCGCAAACTGGCTGTTAAATACCATCCGGATAAAAATGCCGGTAATAAGGCTGCCGAAGAAAAGTTCAAAGAGATCAGTGAAGCATACAATGTTTTAGGCGATCCCGAAAAACGGAAAACGTATGATGAACTGGGCGAAAACTACATGCAATACCAGCATGGTGGAGCCGGTGCAGAAAACTTTGACTGGTCTAAATGGCAGAACTCCGGCAGACAACGCAGCAGCAGTGGCTTCAATCATGATGACAATGCCGATTTCTCTGATTTTTTTGAATCCATTTTCGGACAACAGGCAGGTGCTTCGTCGGGCGGACGCTCCAGACGTGCCATGAATGGAGAGGACTATCAGGTGGAAGCCGAACTGGATCTCGAAGAAGCATTTGCAGGAGCCAAACGTCAGTTGAATGTAAGTAACACCACGCTTGAAATTACCATTAAACCCGGAGTCCATGAAGGGCAGACCTTACGTCTCAAAGGTAAAGGAGCCAAAGGATTCAATGGAGGGGCTGCCGGTGATATCCTTATTACCATACACATCAAAGAACATCCTCATTTCCGCATGGAAGGACAGGATCTTCATGCCGATGCCCCGGTTGATCTTTATACCGCCATACTCGGTGGGAAAGCCCTTGTCAGAACCCTTAAAGGATCTATCCGCATAGATATACCGGCAGACACGGAGAATGGAAAAGTACTGCGTCTCAAAAAAATGGGTATGCCTGTTTATGGCAAAAAAGAAGAGGCGGGAGATCTGTATCTGAAAGTAAAAGTGATCCTTCCTAAAAACCTTTCTGACAAAGAAAGAAACCTGTTTAAAGAGCTGGAAGAAGAGCATAAAAAAAAGCATCCTCAATCCTAGATTCATAGCCGGATATTATTATTTATCAACATCTTATCTTCATCTGAAGCATTAGTTGATATTTGATATAGTTTTCCATCACAGGAAACGCTACCATTCATAATCCGGAATTCATGTCTAAACGTCTGCTTATTATTATTGCTGCATTAACAGCAGCCATTATCCTTTCTCTTTCCATTTTTAAGCATACTGCCAAAGGGCATATGCAGGACAAGGTAAACCCGGCCTTCGGTGCCTATATCGCCGCTTATACGTCGGGAATCATTTCCAATGAAAGCCATATACGGATTCGATTTGCCTCTGAAGTAGCTACCATAGCGGAATTCGACAAACCGGTAAAAGAAGAAGTATTCAATTTTTCCCCTTCCCTTCCTGGCAAAGCCTATTGGGTGGATAGTCGCACCATCGAATTCAGACCAACCAACAGGATGCCTTCCAATCAAAAATATGAGGTAAGCTTTAAACTGGGTCTTGTTCAGAAAGTGCCGGATGAATTCCAGCATTTCGAATTCACCTTCCATACCATGCCTCAGCTGATGGATGTAAAAGTAGACGGCATAAAAACCATAGACCGGAAAACTCTTGCCTGGGAACAGCTTAATGGTATTATACGAACAGCCGATGCAGCCGATAATAATCTGGTAGAGAAAACACTTACAGCAACCCAGGATGGGAAAACACTTCATATACATTGGGAGCACAGCGATCCTGCCACCCATAAATATACGGTAGACAGCATACAGCGAAAAACAAAAGCTGGAAGCATTGAACTGAGCTGGAACGGAGAAGCCATTGAAGCAAAACATGCAAACGGCACCCATACGGTTGCCATTCCGGCTTTGGGCGATTTTGAAATATTGGATCTGAAAGTAAATCAGGGCGCCGATCAGTTTGTTCGTATTCAGTTCAGCGATCCCATACAGGATAAGCAATTCCTCGACGGACTTATCAGCTTATCCGGAACCAGCGGTATCACCTTTACCATTCAGGATAATGAAATAAAAGTGTATCCTCCTGCCAGACTCAGTGGAAGCAGAACCATCAGCATTTTTCCCGGCATCAAAAATATTCTGGGTTATGAATTGAAAAACAAAATGGTTACCCAGCTCGATTTTGAAGAGCTGAAACCGGAAGTGAAGCTGGTTGGTAATGGAGTTATTCTTCCTGCTTCCGGCAACCTGCTATTCCCTTTTCAGGCCGTTAGCCTGAATGCCGTAGATGTAAAAATTGTACGCATTTATGAAAAGAACGTGGCCCAATTTTTACAAGTCAATAATCTGGAAGGCGACAGAGAGCTGCTTCGTGTGGGCAAAGTAATCTTCAAGAAAAAAGTTCCTTTAAATGTTCGCGGAGGCAGTGATGCCGAAAAATGGAATACCTATCACCTCGATCTGAGTGAAATGATTCATGCCGAACCCGGAGCCATATACAAAGTGGTAATCGGTTTCCGGAAGTCATACTCCACCTATCACTGTGATGGAGGCTCCAAAAAGAATGATGCGCTGGAAGAAGTGCAACAACCTGAAGAGGATATGGACACTGAAAATGAAAACTGGGAAAACCAGGGTTATTACGGAGACTATTATCAGGAAGGTTATAACGAAGAAGGTTACGAAGGAGATGGAGATTATAGCGACGGAAATGGCGACGGACAAAGCTACCAGGATAAACGCAACGACCCTTGTAACGCGCTTTACTATGGCCGTCAGCACGATGTAAGCCGCAATGTACTGGCTTCCGATTTCGGGCTCATTGCCAAAAGAGGCACCAACAACTCCATGCTTTTTGTGGTAACGGATCTGAAAACAACCCTTCCCATTGCCAATACGGTATTGGAAGTATATGATTACCAACAACAGCTTATCTGCTCTGTAAAAACAGACGGAGATGGAATGGCAAAAGCCGATATTCCTCACAAACCATTCCTGTTAATAGCTAAAAAGGGAGAACAGAGGGGCTATCTGAAGCTGGATGAAGGTTCGTCTTTATCGCTCAGCGCTTTTGATGTGAGCGGCGATGAAGTACAAAAAGGAATCAAAGGATTCCTATATGGAGAACGGGGAGTATGGAGACCAGGCGATACGCTTTTCCTCACCTTTATTCTGGAAGATAAAGAACATAAATTACCATCCACCCATCCGGTCATACTGGAGCTGCTTAATCCAAGGGGACAAGTGGCCAGAAAAGTTATCCGTACCAAATCTCTGGACGGGTTCTATGATTTTCCGGTCACCACTTCCGACGATGCTCCAACCGGCAGCTGGACAGCCCGTATAAAAGTGGGTGGTGTTACTTTTACCAAAAACATCAAGATAGAAACCATTATGCCCAACAGGCTGAAGATGAATCTTGATTTTGGCAAAGACAAAAATGCTTTTCTGGGCAAAAATAATTCTGCAACACTTACCGCCGCCTGGCTGCATGGTGCCAAAGCAAAAGGGCTGAAAGCAAAAGTAGAAGCCACCCTGTCACAGATGCGAACTACCTTTAAAGGATACGACAATTATATTTTTGATGATCCGGCCACAACCTTCTCGACCGAAACGCAATCTGTTTTTGACGGAACCCTGGATAACGACGGAGTCGCCGTTTTCACTCCTAAAATAACCATTGAAGGGGCTCCCGGCATGGTAAGAGCTGCTTTTGTAACCCGTGTGTTTGAAGACGGGGGCGGATTCAGCATCGATCGTTTTACATCGGCTTACTCTCCTTACTCCAGCTATGTAGGAGTGCTGATGCCGGAAGGTAAAAAGTTCAGCGGAATGATTGTTACCGATACCGACCATGTAGTTAAAGTGGCTACGATAGGACAGTATGGGGAACCTCTGTCGAAGAAGCTGCAGGTAAAAATTTATAAGCTTCAATGGAGATGGTGGTGGGAAAACAACAATGGAAATGAGTTGTCCAATTATGTTCACAGCACCTATTATCAGCCTATTGAAACCAAAGACATACAAACCATCAATGGAAAAGGTCAGTTTACCATTCGGGTCAATCGTCCCGATTGGGGCCGTTATCTGGTACGGGTAACAGATCCGGAAAGTGGTCATTCCAGCGGAGGGGTTGCCTTTTTCGATTGGCCTTCCTGGGCCGGCAGCACACCCAAAGGAAAAGAGGGCGCTACCTTGCTTTCCTTTACTTCCGACAAACCCAAATATCAGGTAGGAGAAACTATCAAGCTCACCATCCCTTGCGGAGATTCGGGACGGGCTTTGATTTCGGTTGAAACCGGATCCAAGGTATTACAGGCTTTCTGGGCCAATGCACAAAAACCGAATATTACACTCAGCATTCCTGTTACAGCCGAAATGGCTCCTAATGTATATGTACATGTTACCCTGCTGCAGCCACACGGACAAACCAAAAATGATCTTCCCATACGATTGTATGGAGTCATCCCTGTGTTGGTCGAAGATCAACATACCCATTTAAGACCGGTTATACAAACAGCATCTGTATGGAGACCGGAAGAGATGACCAGCATTACTGTTTCGGAAGAAAACGGAAAAGAAATGACGGCTACCCTGGCAGTAGTGGATGATGGATTGCTGGATCTGACCCGTTTTGAAACTCCTGATCCCTGGAAGGTATTCTATGCCAGGGAAGCACTGGGTGTACGATCATGGGATATGTTTGACATGGTGATGGGTGCTTATAGCGGAGAGCTGCAACGTATACTTGCCATTGGTGGTGATGGAGACGCCGGCAACAAACCGGCTGCCAAGGCCAATCGCTTTAAACCCATGGTTCGTTATTTTTCACCTTTCCATGTGGCAAAAGGAGAAAAGAAAGTGATTCGTTTTAAAATGCCACAGTATATCGGCTCAGTTCGTGTTATGTTGATTGCCGGTTATGAATCGGCTTATGGCAGCACCGACAAAACTGTTCCAGTACGTAAGCCATTGATGGTGCTTGGTACACTCCCCAGAGTAGTTGGACCTGGCGAGTCAATGGATTTGCCCGTTACCGTTTTTGCCATGGAAAAGAATATCCGGAATGTGAACGTGACGGTGCATACAAACGAATTTTTCAGCGTAGAGGATGCTTCTACCAAGAATATCAGTTTCACAGAAACGGGAGAACAGGTGGTGAACTTCAGGCTGAAAGTAAAATCGGCCCTGGGTATCGGAAAGGTAAAGATTGAAACAAGCTCCGGTGCCGAACATGCTTCTTATGATATAGAGCTGAATGTGCGCAACCCCAACCCGCCTATTACAAGCGTAATTGAAACAGTTATAGAGCCGGGGCAAAGCTGGAATACTTCTTATAGCCCTATCGGAATGGAAGGTACCAACAAGGGAACGCTGGAGCTCAGCTCCATCCCTCCTATCAATCTGGGTGAACGACTTAAATATCTGATTGAATATCCTCATGGATGTATAGAACAAACCACCTCCTCTGCATTCCCACAACTTTATCTAACAGAACTTATGGAGCTGGATGATAATTTCAGCAAGGTTATTCATAATAATGTAAGTGCTGCGTTGGAACGACTGAAACAGTTTCAGACCTCTTCAGGCGGATTCGGATATTGGCCGGGAGATAATCTTCCTTCCGAATGGGGAACCACGTATGCAGGGCATTTTATGCTGGAAGCGGAAAAGAAAGGGTTTGTATTGCCTTATGGCTTGCTCGAAAACTGGAAACGTTATCAGAAACAGGTGGCAGTAGACTGGATTCCTCGTAATGAAAAGAACTACTATTATAATGACGATCTGGAACAATCCTATCGCTTGTATACCCTGGCTCTTTCCGGTAATCCCGAACTGGGGGCTATGAACCGTTTAAGGGAATATAAAAACCTTTCCATTGCAGCACGTTGGAGATTGGCAGCTGCTTACCTGCTGGCAAAGCAGGATGAAGTAGCAAAGACACTGGTAAACGGAATACCGGCCGTCGTTCCACGCTATAATGAAATGGCCTATACATTTGGTTGCTCGGAACGTGATGAGGCTATGATACTGGAAACACTCACCTTGATGGGGCAACGGACAAAAGCCGCTTTGGCAGCCAAAGACATATCCGCTATGCTGAGCAATCATAACTACTGGCTCAGCACACAAGCAACAGCATACTGTTTAATGGCTATGGCTAAGTTTTCAGCAAACGGAGGCACCTCTTCGGAGTTGAATTTCGGATTTACTATTAACGGAACTGCAGGCAGTCTTGTATCTAAAAAAGGAATGTCTCAGATCAATCTGAAGATGAAAACTCCTGACGGAATTTCTTTAACAACGGTGCCGTTGAGCGTACAAAACAAAAGCAAGGGTATTCTTTATGCCCGGATAATTCTCGAAGGTGTTCCGGAAACCGGAGATCAGCATGAATATGACAACAACATGCAGATGAACATCAGCTATAAACGTATGGATGGAACCAGCCTGGATGTGGATAAACTGGAACAGGGAACGGATTTCTATGCCGAAGTAACGGTGATCAATACCAATCCCCGATCCGATTATAAAGAAATGTCACTCACACAGATATTCCCTTCCGGATGGGAAATATGGAACAGCAGGATGGATGAAACCGATCTGGAAAAGAAATCGGACATACCTACTTATCAGGATATAAGAGATGACCGTGTATATTCTTATTTTGATATAGGACCCAATAGAATAAAAGTGTTCAGGGTTCGGTTAAATGCCAGTTATCTGGGGCATTTTTACCTTCCATCTGTATTGTGTGAAGCTATGTATGATCACTCCATCAGCTCCTGTAAACATGGCAGATGGGTAGATGTTAAAATGGCGGGGAAGACCGATTGAAAGGATTAAATAGCTAAAAGTCCTGTTTTGGTCGCGTAATATCCATGACAGGGCGAAA
>Ga0206962_1038_pt2 | contig 49178 bp, 38 predicted proteins | sample Alteio_BWOrgHeat_27_FD_153241 | JGI IMG/M metagenome (GOLD analysis project Ga0206962, IMG submission 153241) | Enriched cells from forest soil in Barre Woods Harvard Forest LTER site, Petersham, Massachusetts, United States -... | ecosystem: Environmental > Terrestrial > Soil > Temperate forest >...
GAAATATACCGTTGCCAGAAGCGCAGAAACTCGAAAAAAATCCCATGGTTAAATCAGCAATTCCGTTGGCGCTCGGTGATAATTATAACGGTCACAGAATCATTGGAACGAATGAAGATTACATCACCCATTATAACGGACGAATCACACAGGGCAGGGCGTTCTCAGCGTCAATGGAAGCAGTGCTTGGCAGTGAAGTAGCAAGAATTAATAAACTGAAATTAGGCGATAAAATCGTCGGTGCACATGGGCTGGTAAATAGTGACGATTTGCATACTGCGTTTCCGTATACGGTGGTGGGAATATTGGCGCCCATGGGCACAGTGCTTGACCGGCTTGTGCTCACACCGGTGGAAAGTGTTTGGCACGTGCATGAAGTTCCCGATGCGGATAACCCGGAAGAGGTAGAATATAAAAAAGAACATCCCGGCAAAGAAATAACCGCGCTGCTCATCAGCTACAAATCTCCGCTTGCGGCAGCGAGCTTACCCCGTCTGGTGAATAAAAGTAGCTCCATGCAGGCAGCAAGCCCAGCCTTTGAAATGGCGCGTTTAGTACATATTTTAGGCGTGGGCGGTGATACGATTCAGCTTTTTGGAGCGATGCTTATACTCATTGCCGCTGCAGGATTTTTTATCACGTTATTTAATGTGGTAAACGAGCGGCGTTACGATATTGCGCTGCTCAGGAGCTTAGGCGCAACACGCACAAAGATATTTGCGTTTGTGATGACCGAAGGCATGACTTTTGGCATTATTGGCACCGTTCTCGGAGTGTTTTTAGGTCACGTTTTTGCGTATGGTGTGCAAAAATGGATTGAGACGACCAAACATATTTCACTCGCCGGTATTGTGATTCACCCATACGAAATTTGTGTTATACTGGGCGCACTTGCCATCAGCGTAATTGCTGCGATTCTGCCTGCTTTTATGGCGTACCGTGTGAATGTGGCACAAGTCATTTCCAAAGGCGCATGAAGATAAAACATGAAGATAAAAACCACTTTTTTGTTGATTTCATTTCTTCTCATTTGCGGGTTCTCCACTCAGCCGCTGGATGAACGCAAAGCGCAGGATGCTTTGCCTATGTCCAAGGATCCCATATGGCATACATTGCTCAAAACTAAAATTACGGTCGATAAAAAAGACGGGTATTATGGTGCAAAATTCACGCCAGAAGTAAAAGCATTAGTGGGTAAAACATTAACGGTGAGCGGGTTCATCATGCCGCTTGAGTCCAAAGATAAATTCCAGCATTTCCTGCTTGCCAAACGTACGCCTACCTGCCCATTCTGCCCGCCGGGTGAGCCCAATGAAATCATTGATGTATGGACAGTTAAAGCTATAGAATATACCGACGATATGGTCACGGTAAAAGGTAAGTTCGAGTTGATGAATGACAAAGATATGGGCTTATTCTTCAAATTGAAAGACGCCAATCTGGAAGCAAGATAATGGTTACACGTCATAAAACACATAAGGTGCAGATTGGAAATGTCTCCGTAGGTGGTGATGCACCGATTGTGGTGCAATCGATGACCAATACCGACACCGCCGACAGAGAAGGTACCATAAAACAAATTCTGGAGCTGGCAAATGCAGGTTCCGAAATTGTGCGTATCACAGTGAATAACGAGGATTCTGCGCGCGAGGTGCCGTTTATTGTTGAGGCGCTTCATAAGCAAAATTGTTTCGCGCCGATTGTTGGTGATTTTCATTATAACGGTCATAGGTTGCTGAATGATTTTCCGGATTGTGCGAAGGCGCTTTCCAAATACCGTATTAACCCTGGCAATGTAGGTTTTGCCGATAAGCGTGATGCGCAATTCTCGCAGATGGTAGAATGTGCCATTAAAAATAATAAACCCGTGCGCATTGGGGTGAATTGGGGCAGTCTCGATTCTCAAGTAGTTGCCAGAATGATGGATGAAAATGGCAAATTGAAAAACCCCAAAAGCGCCGAAGAAGTTTCACGCGAAGCATTGGTGGTTTCTGCACTTTCAAGCGCAAAAATGGCAGAAGAAATTGGCTTGGCTTCCGACCGCATCGTGATTTCCTGCAAAGTAAGCCGCGTGCAGGATTTGATTCATGTCTACCGCGATTTGGCAAAGCGTTCCAGCTATGCACTGCATTTAGGCCTCACCGAAGCGGGCATGGGCAGCAAGGGTATTGTGGCGTCTACCGCTGCAATGGCAAGTTTACTCATGGAAGGAATTGGTGATACGATTCGTGTATCACTGACACCAGAGCCAAATGGTGACCGCACACAAGAAGTGATAGTCGCGCAGGAGATTTTGCAAACTACAGGACTGCGTTCTTTTACGCCGATGGTGACTTCATGCCCTGGTTGCGGACGCACCACGAGCACCTATTTTCAGGAGCTGGCCGAGAATATTCAATCCTTCCTGCGTAACAGCATGCCAATCTGGAAAACCAAATATAATGGTGTTGAAAATATGAATGTGGCGGTGATGGGCTGCATTGTAAACGGCCCGGGCGAGAGCAAACACGCTAATATTGGCATTAGCCTGCCGGGCACCGGAGAATCGCCGGTGGCGCCGGTGTTTGTTGATGGCAAAAAAACCGCGACTCTGCGCGGTGAGCATATCACACAGGAATTTCAGCAGATGGTGACTGAATATATTGAAAAGACTTACGAAAAAGTCTAAGCATTGATTTAGCAATATTTAAGTAGCCCTAATATGTCACAGAAACTCCAACCCGTCCGCGGTACTCACGATTTACTTCCGGAAGACTCACGCAAATTCCGCTTTATCATTGAGCAGGCGCTCTCCGTTGCTGCGCGCTATGGTTACGGCGAAATCAACACCCCGATTTTTGAATTCAGCGATGTGTTTCACCGCACACTCGGCGATACATCCGATGTGGTCACTAAAGAAACCTACAGTTTTGAAGATAGAGGCGGCGAGAAATTAACCCTGCGCCCGGAATTCACTGCAAGCATTGCTCGGTCTTTTATTTCCAATAGTCTGCAGGATAGTTTGCCGCTCAAGTTTTTCTATTCCGGCCCGGCATTTCGCTATGAACGCCCGCAAAAAGGCCGCCAACGTCAATTTCACCAGATAGGCGCTGAACTGCTCGGCGTTGCAGAACCGCTTGGCGACATAGAAACTATCGCGCTTGGTGCGCAGATTTTAAAAGTGCTTGGGCTCGGCAATGATAAAGTGAAATTGGAAATAAATACGTTGGGCGATACGGAAAGCCGCAATAATTATCGCGATGCATTGGTAAAATATTTCCGCGCTCATGAGACAGAATTATCGGAAGACAGCAAAACGCGCCTCGCAAAAAATCCTCTGCGAATTCTAGATTCCAAAGATGAGGGTGATCGCAATATCATCGTGAATGCACCTCGCATGATGGATCATTTAACGCCAAATGCTTCAAGCTATTTTTCCAAAGTGAAAGAAGGCCTTGAAGATTTGGGTATTTTATATGAGCACAATGAGCGCATCGTGCGCGGTCTTGATTATTACAATCACACGGTGTTTGAATTCACGACAGAGTTACTGGGTGCGCAAGGGACAGTGCTTGCCGGTGGACGCTATGATGGTCTCATTGAAATGATGGGTGGCGCGCCAACGGCGGGTATTGGCTGGGCAGCGGGAATTGAACGTCTTGCCTCACTCATTGATTTTACCGGAAAAATAAAAATACCTCGGCCAATTGCCATGATACCGCTCGGTTGTCCCGCTGAAAAAGAAGCGCTTAAATCTACACAGTGGCTTCGCAATGAAGGTTTTACGGTGGACCTCGGTTATAAGGGCAATCTCGGCAATCGCATGAAGAAAGCAAATAAGGCGAATGCTGTAGTTGCTGTTATTTTTGGGGATGCTGAACTTGAAAAGCAAGCAGTGCTGCTTAAAGATTTAGACAAAGGCACCCAGGAAGAAATTGCTTTGAGCAATTTAATATCAGCGCTTGCACCTTACAAAGATAGCCATTAAGAAATCATAATGAACCTTGAAGATAAACTAGAGATGCTGATAAAGCGTCACGACGAATTACGTGATGCGATGGCGCGCCCGGATGCCGGCTCGGATTATGCCAAACATTCCAAGGAATTCTCTGATTTAACGCCGATCGTGGATTCCATCAATTTGCTCAAGAAAGCCAATGCTGATCGTCGTGAAATGCAAGGATTGCTTGCCGATCCCGCTTGCGATCCGGAAATGAAAAAAATGGCGGAGGAGGAGCTACGTGGACTTGATAAACAGGTTCCTGATTTGACCCGCCAGGTGCAGTTAGCGCTTTTGCCGAAAGATGAAGCCGATGAGAAAAACGCAATTATCGAAGTGCGTGCGGGCACAGGTGGCGATGAGGCAGGGCTATTTGCTGCGCAATTATTCCGCATGTATCAGCGTTACGCTGAAAATCAGCGCTGGAAATTCGAGGTGCTTTCGCTCTCCGATACCGGCATTGGCGGGGTAAAAGAAGCAAGCGCATCCATCACCGGCCGCGGCGTGTTTGCCAAATTAAAATTTGAATCCGGCGTGCATCGCGTGCAGCGTGTGCCGGTCACGGAAGCGGGCGGTCGAATCCATACCTCTGCCGCCACGGTTGCGGTGCTTCCTGAAGCGGAAGAAGTGGATATCGTCATCAACGACAAAGATTTGCGCATAGATGTGTTTCGTGCAAGTGGCCCCGGCGGGCAGTCGGTAAACACGACCGATAGCGCCGTGCGCATTGTGCATATTCCAACCGGTGTTACGGTACAACAGCAGGACGAAAAATCACAGCATAAGAACAAAGAGAAGGCGATGAAAATTCTGCGCTCACGGCTTTATGAGGCAGAACGCGCACGCGTAGATGCCGAACGCTCTGCATCGCGCAAAGGGCAGGTGGGTAGTGGTGATCGCTCCGAGCGCATCCGCACCTATAACTTTCCCCAAGGCCGCGTCACTGACCACCGCATTAACCTGACGCTCTATAAAATTGAAGACGTCATGAACGGCGGCAATGGCCTGCAGGAGCTCATCGACGCGCTGGTGAGCCACGATCAGGCAGATAGACTGGCCGAATACGCTTAAAACTGGCTGCTTAAGACAAAATTAACCTATTTGGTGATATACTTACAGCAATTGAGAATGTCATTTATGGGCGAAAGATCAGAGTTATGAGTTTTGACAGTAAAAGAGATGAATTGCTTGATCTTGCCAAAGAAGCGGGAAGTATTCAAGATGATGACACCGGGTACGAAAACCTGCTCACTAAGAATCTAATATCCATAGTGTCTCATACATTCGATGACGCTCCGGATACGCAAAAGAATGACGTATATGAAGAAATCAAGAACAAATTAAATAACTATATTAAACAATCCAGAGTATTTGCATCACACACCACACCAGATATGGAATATGACCAGATTTCGGTGTTTAGTAATCTCAGGGCGGATATACAAGATCAGCATGGGCAGATGATCTTAAAGAATCATAAAGATTTTTCTCCTAATGGCATATTCAAACAAATGCTGGTGATGATAGAAGGGAAAAGACCGGAGCGCGATTCGGCAATTAGTACATATAATAAAGCTACGGGTAAGTTGAATAAGGACGAAAAAGCGGTTTTTGACCATTTGTTACATGGCACGATACAATCGCAGCTATGGCGTATGCCTGATTATAATAAGACGCGCATTCTGCTTTCCAATAATCAGTTGGAATTTGAACAGCAATTTGGAGAGCTTGGTAGAATGTTGAATACATCGTTTATTGAGAAATATATAGGTATTGAAGATGGCAATCATTCTAAATTTGTGACATCCAAACTGGCCAAAGCAGCGAATCAGTCCTCTCAAGGCAAATCCTAACAAAATTACTGAAGAGCCGACTATTAAGCTTTTTATTGCATTTTACTGTCAAATAACTAAAAGAAGCCAATTACTATAATTTTGGGGTGCCAGCACATGTCCGCTATTTCAAACTTTATTGACAAAAATTACCGTCATTTTAACGCGGCGACGCTCCGCGAAGCTGCCGTTGCTTACCGCAAGCATTTAGCCGATGGCGGGATAATGTTTATGACGCTTGCCGGTGCCATGAGCACGGCGGAGCTTGGTATATCGCTGGCGGAAATGATACGCAAAGGCAAAGTGGCTGCGATTTCTTGCACGGGTGCTAACCTCGAGGAAGATTTATTCAATGCGGTGGCGCATAATTTCTATCACCGCATTCCCAATTACCGCGATTTGACTCCGCAGGATGAAAAAAATCTCTGCGACAATAACATGAACCGCGTGACCGATACTTGTATCCCTGAAGAAGAAGCGATGCGCCTGGTGGGCGGATTTGTGATTGCTGAATGGGAAAAGGCACAGGCGGCAAAAGAGTCATATTTCCCGCATGAATATCTTTATAAAGTAATTTTAAATCCTGAGTTCCAGAAACTCTTCCAGATTCCCAAAGAACATAGCTGGATGCTCGCTGCGGCGGAAAAAAACATCCCGATTTACGTTCCCGGCTGGGAAGATTCAACGCTTGGTAACTTCTTTGTCGCGCACCGCCTTAAAACCGGCCTCGAATTCAGCGTAATGAAATCGGGCCTTGCGTACATGGAGCATCTTTCTTTCTGGTACAGCAAGCAGACCGAAAAGCGCAAAGTAGGCTTCTTCCAGATTGGCGGTGGTATTGCCGGTGACTTCCCGATTTGTGTGGTGCCGATGCTCAATAAAGATTTGGAACGCGGCGTTCCTGCCTGGGGCTATTTCTGCCAGATTACTGATGCGCAGGAAAGCTACGGCGGTTATTCGGGTGCATTGCCCAACGAAAAGATTACCTGGTGGAAATTGGAAATCGATACGCCAAAATACGTAATCCACAGTGATGCAACCATCATCGCGCCGCTCATTTTTGCGTATGTGTTGGAGCAGTAACTAGGCGGCTAACAGCGTTGGAAAATATTCCTGCGTGATAGATTGCTTCAAGTCTTCGCATAACTCGCTGTCGCAGACATATTCCGGCGCTTCGGGGCGCGGTGAAGTGTTAAAGAATGTCTGATTATCAGCAAATACCGCATCGCTTAATGCCAGATAAAGTCTGCTGTTGAATTTTACATCTGCGCAAGCTTCGTCGATTTCTTCTTTGTTGAAGTTCGCAATGATATGAGTTTTTTGCTCATATAAGGATTTGCGCATTTGCTCTACAGCTTCCACAATCATCTCGCCATTATCTGTATCGCCGGCTTTGATTTTTTCTAAGCCTACATGATGCAGCACCATGCAGGTGATTTGCAGCTCCAGATATTTTTCCATAATGGAACCAATATTTTGCTGATAAACCGATTTTTCTTTTTGCGCTTGGGTCATAAAAATTTCCTTATCCTACCTGATTCTGGTTGGGGCCTTTGGGCACAGCAGTAGTTATCTGCTTGGCTACATCGCTTATAGACTGACCACCGGTAATGGTGTCCTTGCCATGCTTCTGCAGGCCTTTTAGCGCAAGCTCAATGTCACCCTGAAGATAATCGAGTTTCCTGTTGTTTTTATTAACGAGTTTATCGATTTCTTTCTCGTCTTTTTTGAGATGATTAATCTCTTTATCATATTCTTTTGCAACTTTTTCCTGCTTTTTCTCGGTTTTAGCATTTATGCTTGCCAAATCCTGCTCGGCTTTATTGGCTTTGTCTGCCTTTTGCATCATCTCGATTCTTGCTTGCTCTGTTTTATTCTGAGCATCCACTACTTCTTGCACCTTAGCAATGTTGGCTTCGATAGCGGCTAATGATTCAGGGGGTACTCCACCTCCAACTTTTGCCATGCCTTCCAGCATATGTTTGGTGGATTGTAAGTTAGCGAGTTTTTCGCCCATGCTGGTGCCGTCATCCTTAAATAATGGCACGTCATTTCCATCAACGTCTTTGGTTTTGAGTGCGTAAAGCGCAGCAATTTTCGTATTTGCGTCCGTAGAAACGGTTTTGAAATTAGCCTCAGCTTTAGTAGCTTCGCTGCGTTGTAAAGTTGCAATTTCCTGTGCAATGCTTGCGGTTTTACCAATACCAGCTTTAGCCAGATCGCGATTGGTTTCCGCTGTTTTAATTCTGTCAGTTATATTCTGCTTATCTGCAGCGGCCTGAGCGTTCTGAGCTAAAAGTTCTCCTGCCAGTGCTTTGTCTTCTTGGAATCTGTTTTCCAGAGAACTTGCGCGGCCATACTGAAGAGTGGCAACGAGGCTGGTAAATTTGTCCTCAAGCGTTTGTATGATTCTATGATACAAATCATCGGCTTTATATTTAAAGCGGTCAACGGCATTACCGAGCATTTCTTCTCTTTGCGCAGCCTTAAGTTTGGCCTGAAGCATTGCTAATTTGTCTTCCGGACTCATGTCATCTGGAATGGATGCTTCCTGAGCTTTTTCTGTAGTTTTTTCTTTGCCCTTATTCTGTGTTTTTTCATGATGCTCCATGATACCGTTTGCTTCAGTACCTGTTAAGCCTGCAATAGCAAACCACTCTTTGCCATTAGCAGCGTCCCTTACTTTTATCACTTCCAGTTTATGTTCTGGTGGAAAATAAGATTGTAATGCTGCCATTTGTTTTTCAACATCTTCGACAGTACTGCCTGCGGGGGCTATGGCGATGTCTTTACCTTTTGGGAGTCTCTCCAGATATTCATTATCCAGTACTATAATATCGGCAGGTTTTGTATTGGTGATTACATTAGCCAATGCTTTATCAGCGTATTTGTCTTCCGGAAATTCGGTAGGCAGTATAATTGGTGCATCTGAAAACAAAGCTACAGAAGGTTTTTCTTCTTCCTCAACTGCAACTGAACTGAAAAACAAATCAGAAGGTCCAACCAGAGGTTCTTTTTCTTCACCAGCCATAAAATTCTCCCTAACAAGTAAATTCTTTAAGTAATCTTCTCTACCAATATATCGTGATATAGTTAAAGAAGTGTTAAATTATTGTGAATATTTCATGAACCATTTATGACAATGCATTATCATACGCTTGCAAACCATTAAACCTGCTTCATTTCATGAATAATTTACCTAATATCAAGTCTATCTTGAAGGCTGCCACAGTCAAACTAGAGGCTTCCGGCATTGAATCTGCGCGACTGGATGCCAGCATTTTACTTGCGCATGTATTAGGTATATCTCGAGAAATGCTGCTAATTACCCCAGAAAAATTATTAAATAACATTGAAATACAGCAATTTAATGAACTTATTGTGCGTAGAGTTGCAAAAGAGCCAGTTGCCTACATAATTGGAGAAAAAGAGTTTTGGAGCCTTGATTTTATCGTAACACCTGATACATTGATTCCCAGACCTGATAGCGAAAAGCTTGTTGAAGCTGCTCTTAAAAGAGCAAAAATAATTACAGCTCAACAACATTTTAGGGAAAATGGGCGGGTCAAGCCTTTAACTTTACTTGATATAGGAACCGGCACAGCGTGTTTGCTTGTCGCTCTGTTGAAAGAATTGCCATCGGCACTGGGTATTGGTGTTGATATTAGTCAACTTGCATTGCAAGTGGCGGAAGAAAATGCAAAACGGCACAATGTTATAAGCCGCGCGCAATTTTTTCGAAGCCTCTGGTGCGATGCCGTAAATGGGACATTTGATCTGGTTATTTCTAATCCACCGTATATTGCTACTGCCGAGGCAGCTTCCCTTATGGAGGATGTCGTGAAGTATGAACCGCATTCCGCATTATTTGCAGGCAATGACGGGCTTGATGCGTATCGTGCTATTTCTGCGCAGGTAAGCAGTAAGCTCAATCGCGGCGGCTACGTTTTGTTAGAAGTAGGGCAAGGTCAAGCGGGTGCGGTTGCGGGATTATTGCAAAACGCAGGCCTTGCTATAGACGGAATAGAAAAAGACTTAGCAGGAATAGAGCGCTGCGTAATCGCTCAGAAAATTAATTAAAACAAAAAATCAACAAAGTAGGGACTAAAATTTTATGCATACCAACAAACGCAGGCCTAACAATAATATGAACGGTGGAAGCAATGGCGGTGGCCAGCATCGCAATAACAATAACCGCCCGCGCCGGTTTGGTAGCACTAACAATAACAGATCGCAGGGTGGTGATGATTCTGCAAATGTAGCGCGCTCACGCCGTAACGCGATGCAAAATCGTGAAAAATATCAGGCGATGGCGCGTGATGCCATGTCTATGGGCGATCGTGTGCTTGCTGAAAATTACTTGCAGCATGCCGATCATTATTATCGCGTTCTGGCGGCATTGCCACCGGAAGAAATCAGACCGCAATATATACGTCAGGAAAACGGTGCCCAGACAGGTGCTGAGCAGCAAGCAGAGGGCAATTCAAATCAAGGGTATGATAATAATACTTCTGAAAATATTCCGCCGGAAACCATGCTGCCATCTTTCATCACCCAGCCCGTTACCCCGCAAGTGATGCAAGAAAATCCTGAAGAATAGAATTTTCACCTTGTGACGCGGGCGTACACACGTTATCACTGCTTTATCCATTGTGCCCGTAGCTCAGCTGGATAGAGCAACAGCCTTCTAAGCTTAGGGTACATGGATGTTAACGTATTCAAGCTACGAATTTATTTCTGTTAATATTGTAATAAATTTTATAAAAGTAAGGCCATAGTAAGGTCTAGCTTACTCTGTGTGCCCATAGCTCAGCTGGATAGAGCAACAGCCTTCTAAGCTGTAGGTCGTGGGTTCGAATCCCGCTGGGCACACCATTCATCACTTTCGGGCAATTTTGCCAGTATATCGAATGGTTTTCTCAAGGAATAACACAGAGTTTTCCTGTATATGATTTGAATGGAAAATCATTGGTAAATTTTACAGGGTCGGGGGTTTTTTGTAAGCATTGATATCTGCCTCACCTGCTGGAATTGGCAGGTTATAGGCAATTGGCTGACGAATATCGTCATGTTCATCATATACATGCAGGAGTTCAAATTAAGATTATATATCGCGCGCGATATTAGTCGTAATTTTAGTGGCTGCATTCATGAAATTTGCACTGGTATCCATTGCAATATCTCCCATATGTTCAAACATAGCATTATTAAAGAGATTACGAATGGTAACAGTGCTAAATTTTTGCCGTGTTTTACGCGCCGTTTGCTTGTCTACAATAGTACGATTTCCATAGGCATCTTTTAGAAAATTTTGTATAGAAGCGTTCATTCTTGCTACTTTTTCCTTAATGTTATCCACATCATGAAGACTGCATTCAAAGGTTTTAGAAATAGGACGACCACTCACATCATTAAAAATACATAAATCATTCTCGGCTTTGCTTCCACGCTGCATTTGGATGGTAACGGATACGCGATTATTCTCTTTAAGTGTTTCCACTAATGCGATATGAAAATTTTGTTTAGGGTTAGGCATATCATCTAAAAAATCGGCTAAATTCTGAGGATCAGGATTGCGTGGAATAATCTCTCCGCCAATTTCTTGTAGCTTGAGCTCGCTATTGTTAAATCCATCCCATTTCCATTCCATATTTTTAAAATAATGGCTAAAATATTTAAAATCTTCCATTAATGCTTTTATTGCTTCACCGCCGCGCGCTTGGGCGGCAGTTTCATCAGCCGTATGCAAATTAAGACTCGCCTGATAAAACATAGGTTCCGAAGGATGCAAAGGATCTAATCCTGTCACGCCTAAACGTAGCATTAATCGCCAAGTGGGATTTGCAGTTTTTCCACCTTCTTCTAGACGCAAAGATGCCGTTCTTAAAAAGGTGGATTGGTGAGCTTTTGCTGGAAATTCAAATAATATATCTTCATTCGAGTTCTGCTTCTTTAAATCATCGACATAATGCAATGGCATAGACTCAGTTGTGCGCCAGCCTTGGCTAAAGAGGGGGAGCTTTCCATCAGATGTTTGTGTATTTTCAATCACCGCACGTTTTAAATGTTGTGCAACTTCGCCTAAGGTTTCCCAATTATCCAGGATGAATAGATCATCCACATATTCATGCAAGAATGTTAAACGAGTTTGTGCTTCTTTTTCTGCCAGGTCACGTAATTCACGATAGGATTCATCTGATAATCTGGCTGTTTTTTTGATTTCATACCGAAGTCCTAAAGGAATCACAATGCGCTGTGCTTCTTCATTATCGGTTTTGGAAAACACAAAATTTGCTGCATAACAGCCGCCATACTCAATAAGTTCAACGGCTTCGGCAGGGCGATTTGGCATGATAGTATCTACACCATTATCCGGTCTTTCAGGCTCATCAAGCCGGTGAAGACGCAAAGGAATAAAAGAAGGGTGGCTGAGTATATGGCTTTGAATGGCTTTTTTAAGTGAAATCGCATCATCCAAACTAGTCGTGCTGGTGCTAACCATACATTCAATGGTTTTGCCATCGGCATTACGAAACGTTAAACGAATGGGAAAGTTGGTTCCGGTGTTATCGCTTAAAACTAAGGAACATTTAAATTGATTATGGGGCGGTTCATTATCTAATGCTTCATTTAAGAATGGTACTACCGCTTGTAATAACCGCACTTCAGCAGCGTGATTAGTAATCAGTTTTGGTTTATAAGCCCAATTTGTAATATCAATAGGGGTAGGAGTCGTAATAATGGGTTCTACTGGTTTTTTAACAGCAGCAGGAGGTTTGATGGTTTGGGGCTTCTCAGAGTCAGATTTAGGAGTAATACGGTTAATAACAGGTTCTAGAGATGGCTCTGCAGGGAATTGTTCTGTAGTGGTAGCTATTTCACCCGTATTTTTTAGCTTAGCTTCTGCTTCCATTTGAAGAAGTGCCGCCATATCGGCTTTATATTCTGCTATTTTTGCCATTAATGTGTCGTGTTTGATCCGCGAGCCGGATAATTCAAACTCATATTCACTTGCAAGTTTTGAGCACACATCAAAGAGATGAGGATATTTTTCACTGTCTTCCACTATTTGCGACAAACTTGATTTGCGATGGCTAAAATTAAAGGCTTCCACAATAGCTATAAGCCCCTTATTATCGTAATAAGAGCGTGTGACTTCATCTAGATTTTGATAATTTACAAATTCTTGACCTTCTTTGAAGAACTCGGCCACATCAGATTGATTGCTTAAACCAAACTGTTCAAGGTTTCTTGCATTTTTAATCAATATTAAGAGTGTCACTTCTCCTAATAAATAACTTTCCATTCGAGCACGCTTTAGTTCATTGTCGCCACATAACTCATTGACAAATGTTTCAGTCAAAATAAGCCCAGAACCCAGAGTTAGAAAACAAGGCGTATTGTTATATGCATGTGGGTTTGTTTTTAAGATGCTAATAGGAATATTTTCACGTGCTAAAAATCCAGATGCCTCACGAAAATCTTCTATTGTTAGCAAATTTTGTTGTGCCTGGGTAAAGCCATCGTCATCAAGCACCGAAGACTGCCATAGCCCCAATGCTTTTTGGATTTTATCGGCAGGTCTTATTTTATTATGTTTAAGATTATGTTCGGTATGTTTGACAAAATTTTCAAAAAATAAATGGGATACGGGCTTACCATAGCGATATTCATTCAGGGTATCTGAGCCCAGCAAACCTTTATGTGTTCTGCTAATGGCAAATGCTGCTTCAAATTGACGTGTATTTTTTGAAAGTGTGCTTACCGTAACCGCACGATATGATTTGTCATTGTTTAACCGCTGAATCTGTTTTTCTAAAGAAATGATGTCACTATAAGGTGCATAGCCTGCTGCCAAGCGCAAGGGTACGGTGGTTTCATTAGGTTTTGTACGATAAGTTTTATCAGCATTGAGATACCATTCGGGTTTATAATCTGCTCTTGCCACCATTTCGTCACCGCGCAAGAACGTAGCCGCAGTAAGATGGCTTACATCAGGCATTGAGAAAATAACGGGTGGTTCTGGAATAGTTGGTTCTGTATTTGTAATAATGACTTCAGAAGTCTTGTTAGGCAGTGGCGTTATTACAGTAGTTGCAGCCACAGGTGGTTCAGTAATAATCGTCCCTACGGCTGGCTCCAGGCTTTGTTTATATGCATCAAGATTTTTGTGTAAATCAGGAAGAAGATTTTTATCTAACGTACCAAGTACTTGCCAGCAAAAATGAGTCAGTCTTGGATATTGCTGATTTAATTCATAAAGTTTTGCAATTTCTTCTACTTGGTGAGTGAGCAGAAAGTCAGCAATCATACCTGAAACACCATAAATTTCGTGCATTTCTTTCGTGCTTTTTGACCAACTCTCTTTCTCATTCCATAGTTGAAATTCATTTTGCAGAGCAATAGCATCTTCAGCAGTTTCTAAGCCAAATTTCTTAAGTGTTCTTGTGCCTTTTATTACTTCTGTATTGCTGATAAGTACTAATATTGCTAGCTCTCCAACTAATTGAGCTATCGCAAAATCTTTTTTAGCAATATCTTCACCGCAAAAATCATTTACAAAGTTTTCCGTTAAAACCAAGCCTTGTCTTGTAGTAAGAAAACATGGAATCTCGGATTTACCCGTTTGTAAAATACTGATGGGTAAAATACTAATAGGGATATTTTCGCGTACTAATAAAGGGATATGTATAGCGAAATTCTTGTTTGCCAGTAATTTGGCTTTAGCATTTGTATATGCCTCATCGTCAAGCAATCGATTTTGAATTTGTGCTTCAAGCGCTTGCTTATCTGCTATTTTAGGCCTTGCTATGCCTTTTTTAAGTGACTCATTATTGCTTTTAATCAAGCTATCCTGTAAAGATTTAGGAACATGTTCGCCAAATCGTAGCATATTTAATTTTTCGGAACCGAGCAGGCCATCATAATTAACGGCGATCTCATTTGCTATATGGGACTGACGCGCTGCTTTGGTAATTCTATTGATAACCGCTTCGCGCGCACTTGGGTCTTTTGCTAATTTTGCAATTCTATTATCTAATATATCGGTTTTTTTAGTTTCATCTTTAGCGGATGCCACTAACTGCTGATAGGAAACATATAGGGGGGACAAACGCATAGGCACATTGCTATTTTCCAAGTAATAGCGCAAAGTATAATCTTTAGAGATGCTTATCTCGTCGCCACGCAAAAATTCTGCCACAGGTTGGTCAGGTGCCCCAGCTTTTTCCGATGTTATTTCAGGAAGCTTCGCAGGATGTAAAGTTGCCTTATGTTGTTTTATTTTTTCTAAAATCTCGGTAGTCTTTTTGCGTTTTCCGGTGCGGGCAAATTCCAGTTCGCCTTCCATCTTCCAATAAAAATCAGTAAATTTAGGATGATTTTCGGCAAGTTCGTTGAGTGCAGGAATGTCTAAATTTTTTTGATATATAGTTGCTGAAGAAATGACAGCACTAATGCCATAATTAGTAAAGAAATTTTGTATATCATTTTTTCCATCACTAAAATGAAGCATAGCATCTGCTTCAGCAAACAATGCTTTGCTGTCTTCGGAAGTGATTAAACCAAACTTAGCTAAATTAAGTGCGTTTTTTATCAAAATTGCTACCACCATTTCTGATTTCAACGTAGCTTCAGCATAAAAACGCGTATCTTCTTTTGTACTGATTAAATCATCAACAAAAGCTTCTTCAAGCATAAGTCCATGTTCAAAACTAAGTACGCAGGAAGCTTTCCAATGGTTATTTCTTTCAAGAATGCTGACAGGGATATTTTCTTGTATAAGCAGGGATGAAAACTGATTAAAAGCAGGTGATGCGAGTAGCTTTTCTTTTTTTTCTGCAAATCTTCTATCATTCATGATCATGACAGAGTTTGTTATTTTTAAAAACTCCTCGCCACTGTCTATATCTGGTTTTTTTATGCCATGACGCAATTCTTTATCGGTACGGTTTTTATAATCTTCAAAAAACCGTTTAGTAGTGGATTTGCCAAAACGAAATTCATTGAGTTCAATAGAGCCAAGCAAACCTTCGTGATTTGCAGCAATCTCATAACCATTGGTAAGCTGTCGTGCTGCAGCTGAAATTTTATTAATTGCTGCTGCGCGTATTTTGCCATTTTCCGTTAATTGTGCTATTTCTTTATTTAAATTAGCGCGGTATTTAAAGGAAATATATAAGGGTGATAAGCGTAAAGGAATGCTCAACTGATGTTTAAGGGTTAAATACCAACGCATAGTATGATTATCATCTGCCGTAAGCTCATCGCCACGCAGAATTTCTACGGCAGGTTGGCTTTTTTGATTTGCATTATTGGCCATTTTTAATAACTATACTGTTAACGTAAACAGCTAATAATACCGAAAATGGATTAAAATAGTGTTAAGATTTTGTGACAATTACATACTTTATTCAGTTTAAAATTACGCTCGATTGATTACTAATTTAATGGGTTTTCTCAGATAGATATATGCTAATTATATTTGAGATAATACTCTGTAGAAAATTCATAAGCTGCTATAATACATGACATACCAACAATTTCTTGATAATAATCCGTTCGCAACGTATCCATTATCCCACACCAATTATCAATCTCGCCGGAAAACCATCTGCTATTGTTATGAGTAACGCGGCCTTAAGACAATAGAGTATTAAGCCCATAGGCTTCGCGTGGGTAAACCGATATATAGTCACTCTTCTGATTAAAAGATTGTTGAATCTATATAGCGCGCACTTCTGTTCCGTCATTTCCTCGTTTGCGGAGCAACTTGTCGTTTTTAACAACACTCCATGCTTTCTTACTCTTTGCCTCTTGTATCACCTGAGCAGCCACCTCTTTACCCGAACGAAATGCCCCTGCCATCGATGCAGGAAATTCCGTATCGAATGTATCGCCTGCAATATAAATTTTATCTTGGTGCAATGGGCCCGTGCGTTTTCCACCCGGTGCACAGGCGGTATAGACACCAAGAGCATAAGGATTGCTATTCCACTCAGTAATAATAGGAGGAGCTGTGATATAATTTTCGTAACCCTCGATTTCTTTCACCTGCTTCAGGTTCTGGTGAAAGAAATCTAAAGCTTCTAAGGATGACATTTTTTCTATTTCAATGGCTTTGGAGCCACCAATCAGCATAGTTATAGTTGGCTTGCCCCCACTATGCAAATGACAGAAAAGCGGGGGGTTGGAATCCAGAAGGTCTAAATGCTGATCAACTGGAATTTTTTTATTGATAAAGAATTTATGATCAAGTTCCACTATAATTTTAGTCATTTGTCCTACCAGAATTTCATCAAATCCATCACGTATTTCCTGGCTTAATGGTGGATCAAATTCAATTCCACCACTTTTAAGTACGCTAATGGGAACGGTGACAATGGCTCGTTTGCCTTTAAATACTTCCCCGGCTTGTGTTTCCACCTGCACGCCTTTGGAGGTACTGGATATTTTTTTGACGGGAGTATTAAAAAGGGTGTTTTCGTCAAGTTTTGCATCTCTGCCCATGGCATCAATCAGTGTCTTGATACCACCTTTGAGCTGAAATCCTCCGGGATTAGCTTTATCCGTGAGATATTCAAGCGCGGAAGGGTGTTGATTTGGATCCAATCCATACCATGTAGAGTATTTTCGGCAAAAATTCTTACGTGCCTCTTCATCTTTTAATAAATCTGCTAGGGGACAATCCGGTTCAAGTCCATTTATAATTCGCTGAGCTTTTTCGTTGTCGATATTATTGCCTGCGAGTTGACGCAATGTTTTTCCATGCGCAATACCACCTCTATAAGAAATTACATTGCTCACAGTATCTATGCTGTAAGACAGCCCATGCTTGTCGAGCTGTTTAGTGAGGGGGTTTTCTTCGCTGTTATGACCCCAGTGCGCGCCAGTATCTATGGCAATCCCGGAGTAAGTAGAGACGGTTTTTGCTCTTCCGCCTGCTTCACTCGTGGCCTCTAATATTCGGTAAGTAATATCGGCTTTGTTCAGTTTCTCTGCTGCTTTTAAACCTGTTATTCCGGCACCGATGATTAGTACATCCGGATCTTCTCGAGTATGTTTAGGAGGATTATTGATAACGTCTTTATATTTTCTAATAGACTTTGGGGGTTCATAAAATTGCCCTGCTGCCGCACCAAATATCTTTCCAAGAGGAGTATGTCTTTTTGTTTCAGGTAATTGAATAGTTGCGCCTAATGTTGTTAAGATTCCAGCCTGTTTTGCAAAGGTCGTAAACTTTCCGGGTTTGAAGAGTACAAAATTACGCTCCAGATTATCGTCGAGATCCTTCTTCATGGCCACTAGGGTAGGATGAGAAAACGTTATATCATCAGGAAAAGAAAGAGCAAAGTAACGCTTCAGATGTTCTTTCACAACGGAAACAGGGAGGGAATCTTTGGAGGCGCCTTTAACACAAAGATCGAGCACATTAGAAGGCTCATCTCCTTGCTTCATAGGCGGCTGAATATAGCGCATATTAATGGTCTTAAAGCCGTGTTTTTCATAAAGATTTCGGCGATAAATCTGATCTATGGAAGCTTCGGAATCCTGTTTGTATTCTTCAGGAGTCATCAAAAGGGGAGAATGTTGTTCTACAAAAGTAAGCAAGGTAGGGTGGTCGGGCGCATCAGCGTTTGTTTCACGTATAAAATTCTTTGCGGCCTCTTCACGCAGTTGGAATAATTTTTCACGTATACCTTGCCCCTGAAAAGATGGATTTACAAAAATGAAAATGCCTTGCAAGGTTCCATCTATTCCTTTTGCAGAACTTCCGGCAAATATATCAAAATTAGTTGCACCGACGAGTTTTCCGTTTGCAGTTTTGAGGCATATCCACATTTCTTTACATGGACCATATTTTTTCTGGAATGCTACATCACTATTGCGTCCAAGATTACGTGCCAAAGCGGCTAACATTTCCTCATCAGATGCATATTCTCCCGGCAAGGTAAATACTTTTTTGCTATCCTCAAAAATCTGAGGGAGATCAGGATGAGTAATTGAATCAATATTAAATTCAATAAAGTCAGTGTGTTGAGTATATTGCATCAATATTTACCTTCATATTAAGATCAGGCGTTGCAACAAAGATCTACTTCTGCATTCTAACCATCAATAGGTTTAAAAAGTGTTAAGATTTTGTGAAATTTCTTTATATTTGGAAAACTAATATTGGAGATGCTGTTAATTGCTACTTTTCCTGGTTGTAACCATAACGATTATAAGCAGTATTAGTAAGGCCGTAGTAAGGTAGCTGTATAAAATGGGATAGGGCAGTATAAAACGAAATTGTATTATTTTTGCTTCGGAATGCCTGAAATAGAGCCAGTTTAAAAAGGTTAATGCCTAGTGTAAAAGCGCATTTGCCTAACTTCTAAGCTGTAGGTCGTGGGTTCGAATCCCGCCGGGCACACCAACAAAATCAATGGGTTAGTATTTATAAATAATTGGAATTGAGTTTATTTTATCTATATAAGCTCAGTCGCTTTTACGGAATTTTTACGTGCATCCTTCTAATATTTACACCAACCATACAGGAGGTTGATTACGATCAATCCTCTGTTTTCCGTAGTTATGTGTTTTATACGTTGGGGTGTCTTATGGATGATGCAATTTTCATTCTCTTCGCTGCCGGATTTTTTGCCGTGTCAGTTGGACTGGTGCTACTCAGCGACAAACTGATGAGGTCATAATATGCTTACCCTCTATATAATCGCGGGTGTGGTGGCATTTCTGCTGCTTATCTATCTCTTCGTGGCGCTTTTAAAACCGGAGATATTTCCATGAATATTACGATTCTTTCCGGCAATGATTGGGTGCAGTTGTTGCTGTATTTTGCTGTTTTATTTGCTTGTGTGAAGCCGCTGGGAAGCTACATGGCGCGGGTTTATGGCGGTGAGCAGACGTTTGCATCAAAGGCACTTAGCTGGCTTGAGCGCGGTATTTATAAAGTTTCCGGCATTGACGCAGAAGAAGAGATGAACTGGAAACAATATTCGCTGGCCATGCTTGGTTTTACTATTGTTAGCTTTATAGGTCTTTATCTTATATTGCGTGTGCAGGCTATGTTGCCGTTAAATCCGGCTAGCATGATTGCGGTAACTCCTGATCTGGCATTTAATACGGCTGTAAGTTTTATTACCAATACTAACTGGCAGTCTTATGGTGGCGAATCCACGATGAGTTATTTAAGCCAGATGGCGGGGCTTACCGTGCAGAATTTCCTCTCCGCTGCTGTTGGCATGGCGGTACTCATCGCAATGATTCGTGGGTTTACACATAAAAAAACTGAAAATATCGGGAATTTCTGGGTCGATCTGGTTCGCGGTAATTTATATATTTTACTACCACTCGCGCTACTTTGGACGGTTTTGCTTGGCTCACAAGGAATGGTGCAGACTTTTTCCAGCTACATTGATGCACCGCTCATGGAGAACATAAAGCTCGATGAGAAAAAAGATGACAAAGGCGTTGTCACTCAGAAAGCAGATACCATTACAACGCAATCCATTGCGGTGGGGCCGGTAGCATCACAGGTGGCAATCAAACAGCTTGGTACCAATGGCGGCGGATTTTTTAATGCAAACTCTGCACATCCGTTTGAAAATCCCACCCCGTTTTCCAATTTCATTGAGATGTTGGCAATTTTAATGATTCCCGCTTCTTTGTGTTATACGTTTGGAAAAATGGTGGGTGATACGAAACAAGGTTGGGCGATTCTTGCAGCCATGACCATCATATTTGTACCGTTGGTATTATTTTGCACTGTGCAGGAGGAATCCGGCAATCCAAAGTTCACCACGCTTAATATAGAGCAATCCGCTGGTAATATGGAAGGTAAGGAAGCCCGTTTTGGTGTTATCAATTCAACGCTTTGGGCGACGGCGACCACTGCAGCATCCAATGGCTCTGTCAATTCCATGCATGATTCATTTACACCGCTTGGCGGGTTTGTGCCACTCTTGTTTATTCAGTTTGGCGAAGTGATTTACGGCGGTGTGGGTTCCGGTCTTTACGGGATGCTGATATTTGTAATTGTTACCGTATTCATTGCTGGGCTTATGGTCGGGCGTACGCCGGAATATCTGGGCAAAAAAATCGGGGCGTTTGAGATAAAAATGGCATCGATTGCCGTACTTGCTCCCCATCTTGGTACACTGATTGGCACTGCTATTGCGGTGATGTGTGAAGCGGGAAAAGTGGGTGTTTCAAATCCGGGCGCACAAGGATTTAGTGAAATACTCTATGCGTTTTCATCGGCTGCCAATAATAACGGCAGCGCCTTTGCCGGAATTTCTGCCAATACGCCGTTTTATAATGGCGCACTTGGCATGGTGATGTTGTTTGGCCGGTATTTTGTGATGCTTCCGGTTTTGGCAATCGCTGGGAGCCTTGCGCGCAAAAATACCGTGCCGGTATCTGCGGGCACATTGCCTACAACGACGCCATTATTTGTTTTATTCCTCGCAAGCATTGTGGTGGTGGTCGGGTTTCTTTCCTTCGTGCCATCGCTTGCGCTCGGCCCGGTCGCAGAACATTTCAATTTAATGAAATAGGCTATTTATGACTATGTCCTCAGCTATCATATCACGCGAAAGTTTTGCTGAGGCAGTAAAGCTTTCATTTTGCCGCCTTACGTTCCGCTACCAGGCGCGTAACCCGGTTATGTTTGTAGTGTTTATTGGTGCGATACTTACGCTCATGCTCTGCATTTATAATATCTCTAACCCCAGCGCTGAGCCCACTTGGTTTATCGGCGCAATTTCTTTCTGGCTGTGGTTTACAGTGATATTTGCCAATTTTGCTGAAGCAGTGGCTGAAGGCAGGGGCAGAGCGCAAGCAGCTTCGCTTAAAAAAGCGCGGCGCGATATTATGGCAAAAAAAATTGTCGATATTAAAAAGAGAAATGTTTTCCGATCAGTTGCGGCAAGTGAGTTGCGTTTAAATGATCTGGTAGTGGTAGAAGCGGGTGATTTTATACCGGGTGACGGGCAGGTCATGGAGGGAATTGCCTCGGTAGATGAAAGTGCCATCACAGGGGAAAGTGCTCCGGTCATTCGTGAATCCGGCGGGGATCGCGATGCGGTGACGGGTGGCACTCGTGTGTTGTCAGATTGGCTGGTGATACGCATAACCTCTAACCCCGGTGAGAGTTTCTTAGATAAAATGATAGCGCTCGTCGAAGGCGCAAAACGGCAAAAAACACCGAATGAAATCGCGTTGGGAATTTTGCTTGCTGCCATGACGATTATATTTTTGCTTGCGACTGCTACGCTTCTACCTTTCTCCCTTTACAGTGTAGAAAAAGCTGGTCAGGGGACGGCAGTAAGCATTACCGTGCTCATCGCGCTATTGGTCTGCCTTGCACCCACCACCATTGGCGGGTTGCTTTCTGCCATCGGCATTGCGGGCATGAGTAGGCTTATTAAAGCCAATGTAATCGCAACATCGGGGCGTGCGGTAGAAGCTGCGGGTGATGTCAACATATTGTTGTTGGATAAAACCGGAACCATCACTCACGGAAACCGCCAAGCCGTTGGATTTTTTCCTGCTGATGGAGTCACCATGTTTCAGCTAGCTGAAGCGGCGGAATTATCCTCACTTGCCGATGAAACCCCGGAAGGAAAAAGCATCGTGGCGCTTGCACATAGCAAATATAATGTGCAGCCAAAAGAGATGCAGGGATTAGGTGCGACATTCATTAAATTCAGCGCCGAAACCCGTGTGAGCGGTGTTACATTTGGTGATCGCCAGATATTAAAAGGTGCAGGCGACGCTATTGCAAAGCACGTGAAATCATTGGGTAGTTCGGTGCCGGATAGTTTAAACAAGCAGGTTGAAACCATTGCCCGCCAAGGCGGAACGCCGCTTATGGTGGCAGAAGGTGCGAAAGTGTTCGGCGTTATTCAGCTTAAGGATATTGTAAAAGGCGGCATCAAACAGCGTTTAGCAGAGCTGCGAGCTATGGGTATTAAAAGCGTGATGGTAACCGGTGATAATCCGCTCACTGCCGCAGCCATTGCCTCTGAAGCGGGAGTCGACGATTTTCTCGCTGAAGCAACACCCGAAGCAAAGCTTAAATATATTCGTAAAATGCAGGAAGGCGGCGAATTGGTGGCGATGGTCGGTGATGGCACGAATGACGCTCCGGCGCTGGCTCAGGCCGATGTTGCGGTGGCTATGAATACCGGCACACAAGCTGCCAAAGAAGCGGGCAATATGGTGGATTTGGATTCCAACCCCACCAAGCTCATTGAGATAGTGGAAATAGGCAAGCAATTGCTCATGACGCGTGGATCGCTTACTACCTTTTCGATTGCCAATGACATTGCTAAATATTTTGCCATTATTCCAGCCGCATTTGTAAGTACGTACCCGATGATGAAAGTGCTGAATATCATGGGGCTTGCTTCGCCACTTAGCGCCATTCTCTCGGCAGTTATTTTTAATGCTTTGATTATTGTTTTCCTGATTCCGCTTGCCTTAAAAGGGGTTAAATATCGCCCAATTGGTGCCTCACGATTACTACGCTATAATATTTTTGTTTACGGGCTGGGCGGCGTGATCGTTCCGTTTATCGGTATAAAAATCATTGATGTCATGCTGCAATTTATGGGGATTGTATGAGTCTGTATCTTCGTCCAAACCTGATTATTTTTCTACTCTTCACTGTCATATTCGGCTTCGCATATCCCGGTGTAGTGACGCTGGTTAACCAGTCTTTGTTTCCTGCTCAATCGCAGGGCAGCTTGATTGAGAGCAAAGATGGCAAGGTTCTCGGCTCGACTTTAATCGGACAGAATTTCAGCGATCCTAAATATTTCTGGAGCAGGCTTTCCGCTACTTCACCGCAGGCCTATAATGCAGCGAATTCCAGCGGCAGTAATTTAGGCGCGGCAAACCCGGCGTTGCTTGATGCAGTCAAAGGCAGAATATCGGATTTGCAAAAAGCCGATCCCGGCAACACCAAACCTATTCCGGTTGTTCTGGTCACAGCTTCGGCTAGTGGGCTTGATCCGCATATCAGCCCTGCAGCAGCGGAATATCAAGTTGCAAGAGTGGCAAGAGCGCGTGGTATGAGCGAGGATAATGTACGCTCTATTGTCAGAAAATACGCGCAAGACCGCCAGTTTGGAGTGTTAGGTGAGCCTACCGTAAATGTTTTGATGCTTAATCTGGCGTTGGATGGTAAATTATAGAGCGTGAACATACCAGAAAACAGACCCAACCCTGATCAGCTACTCGACAAGATAAGAGACGAGGAGCGTAGAGCTGCGCGCGGAGCGCTGAAAATATTCTTTGGTAGTTGTGCGGGAGTTGGTAAAACCTACGCCATGCTTTCCGCCGGTCACCAGCGATTACTCGAAGGTGTGGACGTTGTTGCCGGTGTGGTTGAAACGCATGGGCGCGCGGAGACGAAGAAACTACTGGAAGGAATGCCGATAGTTCCACTCACCGAATTCAATCACCGCGGAATTGCGCTCAAAGAATTTAATATTGATGCAGCAATTTCCCGTCGTCCCAAAATTATTTTAATTGATGAACTCGCTCATACTAATGCTCCGGGATCACGCCATTTGAAACGCTGGCAAGATGTTGATGAATTGCTGAATTTAGGAATTGATGTGTACACCACCGTCAATGTACAGCATCTGGAAAGTTTAAGTGACTTAGTAGTCGGCACCACAGGCGTGTGGGTGAAGGAAACCGTGCCGGATTCGGTTTTTGACAGCGCCGATGACATTGTACTGGTCGACATAAACGCTGATGAATTACTCAAGCGTCTGCATGATGGCAAGGTTTATATAGCAGAATCTGCGCGCGCGAATGCTGCCGATAATTTCTTCAAGAAAAGTAACCTCATAGCCCTGCGCGAACTGGCGCTGCGCCGCACTACAGAGCGTGTTGACGCGCAAATGGATGCGTATAACACTCACGAAGGCAAACGCGGATTTGTGCCGATTGCCGACAAGGTTTTGGTATGTATCGGACCGGATAGGTTGTCTGAAAAACTGGTGCGCACCGCCAAGCGTATGGCTGCTTCGCTCAAAGCCCCATGGACGGCGATATATATAGAAAATGCGCGCCATTATCGCTTAAGCGAAGAAGGCAAGAAAGCCGTCGAGTCACATGTAAGCATGGTAGAGCGTTTGGGTGGTAAAGCACTCATTCTACAGGGCACAAACGCGGTGGATGAAATTATAGAATATGCGCTTACCAATGGCGTCACTAAAATTGTGTTAGGAAAACCGGAGCGCCCGCACTGGAAGGATGTTTTATTTGGCTCGCTTGCCAATAAAATTATTCACAGAAGCAATTACATGGATGTGTATGTCGTAACCGGTGAGCCATCTGTAAAAGGGCCGCTAAAACTTACCAGTGAATTATTTGTTTTTAAGCCCCGACTTTACCTCCGAAGTCTCGCAATTATTATAATATGCACGCTCATCGGCATTTCGTTGCGCCCCATTTTAAAGCCTGCCGACCAAATGCTAATTTACCTGATTGGCAATGTAATTGTCTCAGCGAGTCTCGGCAGCGCGCCGTCTTTCATGTATGCGATTTTAAGTGCCGCGTGCCTTAATTTCTTTTTTATTGAGCCGCTATACACGCTGGAAATATATGATCGTTCCTACTGGATGACCTTGATTGTGATGCTGTCGACAAGTTTGGTGATCAACTCTTATGCTTCCAAGCTACGGCTGCAGGCAATATTCTCACGCAAACGCGAGCGCGAAACCCAAACGCTATATGCTTTCACAAGAGAGATCGCTGCTATCCGCGGACACAAAAAAATTGTCGAAGTGGCGGCACAGCATATCAAGGACGCAACCGGCTCCGATATCGTTGTATATCTGCCCGATAAATCAGGAGATTTACATGCGCTTGCAGGAGAGTTTCCGTACCGTGATATTATCAAAGAAAACGGGTTAATGCAGTGGTGTTATGATCATGTAAAACCAGCTGGCATCGGCACGGACACTATGCCAAGTGCTGAGACATTCTATATTCCACTGGTTGCTGCGGATTATAAACTTGGTGTCCTCGGGGTCATTCCACAGAATGAAGATAAGAAATTTTCTGGCGAACAGATTCACCTTATCGAAACATTCGCAAGCCTGCTTTCCTCCGCCATTGAGCGAGCGAATTCAGCAGAGACAACGGAGCAACTTAGTGTGGATGCAGAAAGCGAGAAACTGCGCAATGTTCTGCTTAGCTCCATCTCACATGATCTTCGAACCCCGCTTGCTTCAATAACCGGCGCGTCGAGCAGTATCGTTATGGATGGCGAAAGTTTGCCGCGTGAAACTATACGCGATTTAGGGCGTTCGATTAATGAAGAAGCATCGCGGCTTTCGCGGATCGTAACGAATATGCTTGATGTCATGAGTCTGGAGTCTGGAACGGTAAACCCCAATACACAGCCTTACTATATAGAAGAAATCATCGGCTCTGCATTGCTTCGAATGGAGCCTCATATGGCTGGTCATACGATAATCACCAAAGCAATGCCAGATTTACCAGTGCTTATGATTGATGGCGTATTGATAGAGCAGCTTATAAGTAATTTGCTTGAGAATGCCGTGAAATATACTCCCAGCGACAGCATAATTACTATAGAAGCAAAAAGAGATTCCTCAAATATTCTGGTGAATGTCTCTGATAATGGCCCGGGAATAAAGCCTGGAGATGAGAAAAAGATTTTTGATAAATTTTATGTTGGCGGAAAAAATATAGGCAGAAAAGGCACTGGCCTGGGACTCGCTATTTGCCAAGGCATAATAACTGCGCATAATGGCACTATATGGGTAGAAAATCTTCCAGAAGGCGGGGCTTCCTTTAACTTTACATTACCATTAACCGTATGAGCGACACAGCACAAACATCTATAGTTGTTATTGAAGATGAGCCGGAAATTCGCAAGTTTCTGAAGGCGATTCTTACCAGTCATGATTATAATCCCACGTTTGCCGAGACTGCCAAAGAGGGGATAAAACTTATCTCTGCCCATCCGCCGGAGATAATCATACTCGATCTTGGCCTCCCCGATATGGACGGAATTGATGTTATAAAAAACCTTCGTGAATGGAGTACTGTTCCGATCATTGTGCTCTCTGCAAGAGGTCAGGAAAAAGACAAAGTGACCGCGCTTGAGTTGGGTGCGGACGATTATCTTACTAAACCGTTTAGTTCAGCGGAACTTCTTGCCCGCCTGAAAGTGGCGCTTCGTCACGCGCAAAACCATTCACAGCAATCAAGTGTTTTTGAAATAGGCGATATAAAAGTGGATTTGGAAAGACGTCAAGTATTGATGAAGGGTCAGGAAATTCATCTCACTCCTACGGAATATAAGCTGTTTACCACACTTGTTAAGCATGCTGGAAAAGTAGTAACCCACACACAATTGCTTAAAGAGGTATGGGGCAAGAACTCAAATGAAAACAGCCATTATCTGCGCATTTACACGCAGCACCTGCGCCAGAAACTCGGTGATAATCCCATGCAACCGAAATATATTTTTACCGAAGCGGGAATTGGTTACCGGTTAAAACTGTGATTATGCCGCCCAAAGTTGCTGCATAGTCTTAATGTTAGCTGACATACCAACAATTTGCCGACAATATTCAGTTCGCAACGTATCTATTATCCCACACCATGAATAAGAGTAAAATTTTGCTCTTAGATAAAATGGGGTGCCGAAGGCGTCCGCAAGGGCGAGCGGCATTAAAACGCCACGAATTAATCCCACCGCATCAATCCCACTGGCAGCCTTACATTATGTAAAAATTATTTTTTTGCAGCTAACTTGTCATGGTTTCATTATTTTTCCTCTCTTAGGGTGCTCTCAAGTTATTTTAATATAATAGAGGAAATCATTATGAGAAAGTTCGCTTTAGTCACAGTAGCATTGATTGCACTGCAACTTCCTATGTCAGTTTTGGCTGACGATGCGCCTAGCAGTCCCATGGAACAGGCCATATCAACGTTGCCTCAAGATAAAGCGCAAGGTTTTCGTGATTCTTTGCAATCAGCCCATGAGGAAAATGCACCCCTTTATCAGAAAGCACAGCATTTACATGCGCAACTACATGATATTTTAGCGGCCGATAATTTTGATAGAAATGCATTTACTGCAAAAAACAAAGAATTGCGTAAGGTGCATGATAAAATTCATGCCAATCTTGATGATGCCTTTGCTGACGGGCTTTCCAATCTTTCTACAAGCGACCGCCAGAAACTCTTAGCTGCTTTAGAGCAACAGCACACAGCGAATAAGGCAACGAAAGAAGCGGAGTAAATATATGTTTTTTTTAAAACAACACAGAATGATTTCAATCGCACTTGCGGTTGCCGGTTTGCTTACAAGCTCCGCAGCTATCGCAAGGATAGACATAGGTTTAAATATAGGTGTCCCGGGTCCAGTATACGCTGAGCCAACCTATGTGGCACCCGAGCCAGTATATGCCGCCCCTACCTATGTAGTGCCTGTTGGTGGTCCCGCTTATTATCATGGCCGGCATTATTATCATGGCCGGCGGGATTACCATCATCGCTAGCAATACGTGCAATCTGCGCACCAGTAGAAGATTTATTGAAGACTGCTTTGCCTCATCGATCCTAATATATTGAATAATATAAAGTGGCGGGTTCCTGATAATAACCGGTTCACCACTTGTCTAATATCTCACACTATTTTCATAATTAAATATTTCTTAATCATTTATATGTTATGATGGGCATATAGCATGTGTAAGGGATATGAATGGAAACTCGTGTAAAGACTACAGCAGATTTTCTGATTATCGGTGCTGGCATCATTGGGCTTAATGTTGCTCGTACTTTGCATGCACAACATCCATCCGCTTCCATTATTGTCATCGATAAAGAAAGTGATGTGGCGCAACATGCAAGCGGTCGTAATAGCGGCGTATTGCATGCCGGGTTCTATTACAGCCCCAATTCACTCAAAGCGCAATTCTGTCGCGATGGCAACACCGCCATGCGTGCATTCGTGCGTGAGAATAAACTGAGGATAAATGATTGCGGCAAGGTAGTGGTTGCTAGAAACGAAATGGAATTACCCGAATTGGAAAGACTCTACGAACGCGGTAAAGAAAATGGCGTGAAACTCCAACTAGTCGATGAAAAGGAATTGGTCGAAATCGAACCCAATGCCAAAACCACCGGCAAGGCCATTTATTCACCCACTACCGCCATTATAGACCCTATTGAAGTTTGCCAGACGATGCGCAAGGAATTGCAGTCGCAAGGCATTCAAGTGCTAACCAACACTCCTTATGAGCATCGCATTGGCGGCAACACCATTGTAGCCGGTGGTAAAACTTTTGAAGCCGGACGCATCATCAATTGCGCTGGGTTATATGCTGACCGCATCGCAAAAGATTTTGGTTTCTGCGAGCAGTATTCCATCGTGCCCTTTAAAGGCGTATACCGTGAATATACCGGAGCAGATAAACCCATCAGCAAGTGCGTATACGGCGTGCCTAATCCTCATAATCCATTTTTGGGCGTGCATTACAGCGTAACGGTAGATGGTCGCGTAAAAATTGGTCCGACTGCTATTCCTATTCCCGGCCGGGAAAATTATCACGGCATGGAAGGGGTGAATATACATGACGCACTGCAAATCATGAAATGCGACGCGGTCATGTTCGCTACCGATCCGGATTTCCGCTCCCATGCGTTTCGTGAGATACGCAAATATTATGGGCCGTATATGATTTCTCAGGCAGCGCAAATGGTAAAGCATCTTGATAAAGACAAGTTCACGTCCTGGGGGCGCCCTGGCATCCGCGCTCAACTGATGGATGACCAGAGCTATAAACTGCTGCATGATTTCAAAGTGGAGGGTGATAATGAAAGCACCCATGTGCTAAACGCCGTGTCGCCCGCATTCACCTCAAGCATTCCTTTTGCGAAGTATATTGTAGAGAATTATATCGAAAAGACTCCGCCTTCGCCGGTACTTTCAGAGGCCTTTCTGCATTCGCAGAAAGGAAAACATAGAGGTTGAAATTTTTCTTACTTCACCGTAATGCTGCTAAACCGCACATAAATTTAAGCACTGCCCCGGAGACGGTGTAGAATCCTCCCAAATAATCGTGGTGTCATGCGCAACAGAATATCATCACGTTCAATAAAATGATGCTTCATGGCCGCACCGGCATGCAAACCAACAAAGGCGACAATTACCCAGGCTAATAACCAGTGAATATTTTCCAGAACTTCGCGGATGTCTTTTTTATTGGGCAGGTCGTGCAAAACCGGAAGATTCGGAATTGGGAAAAGCCCAAAAAATAATGCATTATGCGACATTGTCGAAATAATCATCCAGCCGACAAGTGGCATTATCAGTATCAGGCTGTACAAAATCCAGTGTACTGCCTGCGCTGCAACTTTTTCCCAACGTGGCATAAAGGCAGGGAGTTGTGGCGGCGGATTTAGCAACCGCCACACCAATCGCAATAGGCCGAGAGTAAGCACTATCATGCCAATGGATATATGTGCCTGCATTGCGACGGATTTTCCGTGACCATCTAAAATATCCCCGGCTGTCATAAGCCAACCCAGCACCAGCATTACGACTAACACTAACGCTATCAGCCAGTGCAATATTTTGGCTGTGCCATTATATTCAGGGGATTGTGCTTGCATAGACATCTTGTCCTGTTTTGAGTTAATGATTATTTCTCCGTCACGATAATATTACCAGCCATATGCGAATGTAACCGGCAGCCATACTGGTACGTTCCGGGTGTAGTGAAGGTGTAGGAATACGACTCGTCGGTATCGAGAGCAGGTGAGCGGAATAGTTTGTTGCTGTCATCGATGGTGTGCGGTATTTCATCGCGATTCACCCAAGTGACTTTTGTGCCCACCGGTATAGTCAAACTCGCTGGAATAAAATTATACTCCTTTATTTCGATTTTTTGCTCATCTGCCCATGCCGATGTTCCAATCAACATAAGACCAATAGTAAAAGCACCAAGATATCTTTTCATAAGTAATCCTTTTACAGAGTTGAATTCACGAGTGCCAATGGATGATTGCCCTGCACGGTCACTACATCGGTAATCCCAAGATAGCTGCGTAACTGATCAGCGGGTACTTTCATCGGGCCGGGTGAAGGTGCGGCTCCCGGCGCTGGCTGTGGATAAGCCGTGCCACGTGCAGTATGGAAGGTGATGTTGCCTTCCACTTTTTGAATCACCTGGTGTATGTGACCGTTTAATATCGTCACCGAGCCGTATTTTCTGAGCATGGAAATAGCCTGATCCGCATCCCCTGTTGACCATCCCCATGGATCATAAATGCTCCAAAGTGGCATATGCGCAAACACGACAACAGGCGTACTTGTAGAAACTGCACTCAAATCGTCCGCCAGCCATTTTAATTGATCGGCTCCAAGCGTTGCGGGTTTGCCTGGCTGAAAATTAAAGACATTGATGAGTGCGATGAAATGCACGCCATGATTATCAAAACTATACCAGCCATTGCCTTTGGTGCCCTTGCCGTAACGTTCCAGATATAATTTGCCGCCACCTTCATCCAGCGTGTCATGTTCGCCTGGCACGTAATGCACCGGTGCTGGCAATGTCCCCAGAACTTGCGCGGCAGTATCGAATTCAGATGCTTTGGAAAGATGCGTAATGTCGCCGGTATGCAGAATGAGCGATGGTTTTTTAGGGAAAGCATTGATCTTGCCAATGGCCTCCTGCAAAGTCTTAAGTGGTTCAGGATTCGCTTCTTTATTAAACCCTATATGACTGTCGCTTATCTGCACAAAATGGAAATTGCTGTCCAGCGCTGCGCTATCACTCACGCTACCAGTAGCATCCAGCGCAAAAGCTTTTGGTATGCCGCCTACCAGTGCCCATAGCACCCCGGTACCTGCCCAGGCGGAGCATTTGAGGAACGATCTGCGATCTAATTCTTGCGAATTGTCTGAAAAATCAAAAGTCATAAAATTACCGTAGTTTAAGGGTTAGGTTAAGGGTTTACAGAAATGGCTTTCACGATGTATAACCACCGCAGGTTCGGTTTTATTCCCGCTTATTAAAAATATTTATCTCAAAGGGAATAAAACGGCTCTAAACACAGTTACGTATGATGGGATAAATGAGTCATAAGGCCGATGTGAAGCGTTTTAACGAGTTATTCGTACCTCATATGAATGCGGCATATAATCTTGCGCGCTGGCTTACCGGCAACGACAATGCCGCGCATGATGTGGTACAGGAAAGTGCGCTTCGTGCATTCCGGTTCATGGATCGGTTTGCTGGTGGAAATGCGCGCGCATGGCTTCTCGCTATTGTACGCAACCAGAGTTACACATGGCTTAAACAATCTGGTAATAATCGGTGGATAAATATTGGTGATGAAATAGCGGAAGATGACATTGCGCTTTCACACACTGAAACACCGGAGTCACATAGTATACGCAGTCAGGATACTGCCCTTTTGCATAAAGCACTTCAGGAATTGCCACCACAGTTTCGTGAAGTTATTATTCTAAAAGAGCTAGAAGAAATGGCTTACAAGGATATTGCGATAGTTGCAGATATTCCACTCGGTACAGTAATGTCGCGCTTGGCACGCGCGCGGGGTATGCTTAAAACAGAATTAGTAAAGTTGTACGCTCATGAATGAAATGCATTGTGATAATTGCCAGAAATGGCTGCATGGGTATCTGGATAACGAACTGGATACGACCACGGCAACGAGCATTGCCGAGCATCTGAAATCATGTCCGAAGTGTAATCAGGTTTACGAAGGAATGAGGGTACTCAAGGCGGGTATCAGGGAACATATACCTACTTATGAAATGCCATCATCCCTTAGCAGAAGCGTGTTTGCCAAAATTGAAGCCGAAGCTCATTCAACTATGTGGGATGGTTTGCAAAACATGACAAAGCATTGGGGTGCGCCATTATTTTCAGCAGCAGCCGTTGCGGCGGCATTCCTCCTTTATATAGCTACTCCATCTACTCAGGATGAGTGGGTAGATGAAGCTGTTTCTGATCATGTGCGCTCACTTATGGTTGGGCATTTAAATGATGTGATTTCTTCTGATCGCCATACGGTCAAACCGTGGTTTAGCGGCAAGCTTGATTTTTCACCACCCGTATATGATTTCACCGCACAAGGTTATCCGCTTGTGGGTGGACGGCTGGATTACCTGCAGCATCAGAATGTAGCCGCGATTTCATACATGCATAACAAACATGTCATCAATGTGTTTATTGCTCCGGTTGCGAGTACAGATAGCGTGCCAAAAAATTCGTCTGAGCGGGGCTATAATGTAATATACTGGCAACAGAATCGCATGCGTTATGTGGTGGTTTCTGATTTGAATACCGGTGACTTAAGAATCTTTACTGAGCTATTGCAAAAAGGAATGTAATTACTGCTATTGCCAGTGACAAAGCTTCTATTCTTTGATATGCAGCAGTCTCTTCATTAATCTATAGGAATAATATGCCGCTACTCTGGAATCATTTTGTTTTAGCGTTCAGCGCATTGCTGCCTTTAATAAACCCGTTTGGTTTATCCATCATCTTTATTGGTCTGGTAGGTATTGCACCGGTCGAGTTATATAAACATCTTGCCCGCAGGATTGCGATAAACACCATCATTTTTATGGCCGCGGTTGAGCTGATTGGCTCTGCAGTACTTAATTTCTTTGGTATTTCACTCCCTATAGTACAGTTAGCGGGTGGGTTTGCTGTTGCTGCTATGGGTTGGACGTTGCTTAATGAAAAAGATTCAAAACGCACTGTCAATACGAAGCAGGAGCAAATTGAAGCGCAGAATATCACTGGCGATCTTGAGCAGAAAACTTTTTACCCGTTTACGTTTCCACTTACTGTCGGGCCGGGTTGCACTGTCGTAATGTTGACTCTCAGCGCCCACGCATCACAGAATAATATGGTTGATAGTGTTTTAGCACATATGGGATTATTGCTTGCAGTGGTTGTGCTAAGTATCCTTGTGTATTGCAGTTGTGCTTACGCGCCAAGAATCACCAAAGCCATTTCACAACAAACTGCACACGGGATGCTGCGAGTCATAGCATTTATATTGTTGTGTATCGGCGTGCAGATTGCCTGGAACGGGCTTTCGGTATTGATACCAACGATACACCATTAATTATAGTCACAGACAAAACGATGAGATACTGGCTTTGCATATTATTACTGATTTTTCTACCATCACTGACAATGGCGCAGACTCCGGGCATGCTGGGATTTACGTCTCTTAAACAGTGTGTCATGCATAATGACATACCCTTTTGCCGTTCAAATATGACACAAGCTTCTTTTGAATTTTTTGATCGCTTTGTATCTTATAAACTCATGCCATGCCTGCCTACTGACTTTGTTTATGCCGGCGAGCAATCGGTGAATGGCTATACTATTGTGAAATCCACTATGCCTGCGGGTGGTGGCAGAGATTATATATTTCGGCTGGTGTTTGTGAATACTCCCGGGGGAATGAAAATAGACATTCCCGCAACATTCCAGGTTGGTTTTGGAGAAAAATGGCGCGATAAAATTGCACTAAGCGAACAATTGTTTCTGATGATGCGTCAGAATATGGGGAATAAGCTTACTTGCGATATGATAAACGATCTTATTAAGCCTCAGAATGCAAAAAATTAATTGTTTGTTATATACTAAGCGGATGATATAATTGCCCTCATGAAAATTCTTGTCCCCGTCAAACGCGTTATTGATTACAATGTCAAAATCCGTGTTAAGGCTGATTCCACCGGTGTGGAAACCGCCAACGTCAAAATGTCGATGAATCCATTTGACGAAATCGCGGTGGAAGAAGCAGTAAGACTCAAGGAAAAGAATATCGCGACCGAAGTGGTAGTGGTTTCCATGGGTAATGATTCCGTACAGGAAACTATACGCGCAGCGCTTGCTGTAGGTGCCGATCGCGGCATTCATATTTCGCTCGATGACAATATAAATTCCCTACAGGCAGCAAAATTACTTAAAAAAATCGTCGAAGAAGAAAAACCTGATTTGGTAATTACCGGAAAGCAGGCGATTGACGATGATGCCAACCAGACCGGTCAGATGCTTGCGGCACTGCTTGGATGGGGGCAGGGTACATTTGCGTCAAAGTTAGAAATAGCAGACGGACATGCAACCATTATCCGTGAAGTGGATGGTGGTCATATGACGGTAAAATTAAAACTTCCTGCTGTTGTCACCACGGATTTGCGCTTGAATGAACCGCGGTATCCGGCTTTGCCAAACATCATGAAAGCGCGCAGTAAGCCGATTACAAAGAAAATGGCAACTGAGCTTGGTGTGGATTTGGCAAAACGTGTGGAAGTGTTGAAAGTGGAAGAGCCTGCCAAACGTTCTGCTGGTGTGCGTATAAAAACTGTGGTTGAGCTGGTAGATAAACTAAAAAATGAGGCCAAAGTCATATGAGTATTTTGGTAGTTGCCGATCATGATAATGCAAAACTTTCCAAGGCAACTTTGAATGTGGTTTCTGCTGCTGCGCAAATTGGCGGTGGCACGACTATTTTGGTTGCTGGCAAAAACTGTGCAGCAGTTGCCAAAGAAGCGGCACAGGTGCAGGGCGTAGAAAAAGTTTTGCTTGCTGATAATGAAGTTTACGAAAATTTTCTTGCAGAAAATATGGCCGCGTTGGTCGCGGATTTAGGAAAAAACTATTCGCATATTGCAACTGCGGCAACTTCAACTGGCAAGGATTTCATGCCGCGAGTCGCGGCATTACTCGATGTTTCTCAAGTTTCAGAAATCATAACAGTTATTTCTCCTGATATCTTCCGACGACCAATCTATGCAGGCAATGCGATTGAAACGGTGCAGGCAAAAGATGCGATAAAAGTATTAACGGTACGCCAAACCGCATTTGATGCGGCGACTGCAACCGGTGGCAATGCAACAATTGAGAATGTGAGCGGCAAAGGCGATAGCGGCCTCTCGCAATTTGTTTCAAAAGATGCAGCAAAAGCCGACAAAGTGGAATTGACCTCAGCACGTGTTGTAGTTTCCGGTGGTCGTGGGCTTGGCTCCAAAGAAAATTTTGCGCTTATTGAAAAATTGGCCGCAAAACTCGGTGCAGCCATTGGTGCATCACGCGCGGCAGTCGATGCTGGGTACATTTCCAATGATGCGCAAGTGGGCCAAACCGGAAAAATAGTAGCGCCAGAACTCTACATTGCAGTGGGTATATCCGGTGCGATTCAGCATCTGGCGGGCATGAAAGACAGCAAGGTAATTGTTGCCATAAACAAGGATGAGAATTCACCGATATTTGAAATTGCCAATTACTGGCTGGTGGGTGATTTGTTTGAGATCTTGCCTGAGTTAACTTCTCTGGTGTAAGTTAATCGCATGATAACCATAGCGCTTGCACAATCCAATTTTATCGTGGGTGATATCGCGGGCAATGTTGCAAAGATCATCAATTTGCACATAAAAGCCAGCGAACAAAATGCCGATCTCATTGTTTTTTCAGAAATGGCTATCACCGGCTATCCGCCGGAGGATTTAGTCTTACGCAAGCGCTTCCAGGAGGCCGCAATGCAGGCAGTGAGCCAGCTTGCAAAAATTACCAGCACCGGCGCAGCAATGCTTGTTGGTGGATTATGGTGCGAAGATAATCGATTATTTAACACGGCTTTTTTACTCGATGGCGGAAATATTATCCACCGCCAGTACAAACATAATCTGCCGAATTATGGTGTTTTTGATGAAAAACGGGTTTTCCAGGAAGGTGACATTGCAGAGCCAGTTTTGTGGCGAGGCGTGAAACTTGGTGTGTTGATTTGTGAAGATATGTGGGCTTCAAGCGTTGCAGATAGCTTAAAGAAGAATGATGCAGAATTGCTGGTTGTCATCAATGCATCGCCATATGAAATGGCAAAGGCAAAAAAGCGTATGGAAACTGCAAGTGCGCGAGTTTCTGAAACTGGATTGCCGCTCGTATATGTAAACCAAATTGGCGGACAGGATGAGCTGGTGTTTGATGGTCGCTCATTTGTGATGTCAGCAGATGCTCAAATAAAATTGCGCCTGCAACATTTTGCTGAAGATTTTGAAATGGTGAAATGGCAGAAAGAATCCGGCACATGGGATTGTGAAGCGGGAAGGGTAGAACAATCGCTTGGTGATGAAGAAACTATTTACCGGGCAATGGCTTTGGGCCTGCGTGACTATGTAGAAAAAAATAAATTTCCGGGTGTGGTACTTGGGCTTTCCGGTGGTGTAGACTCCGCACTCACCGCAGCAGTGGCGGTGGACGCACTCGGTGGGGCACGCGTGCAGGCGATAATGATGCCGTCGCTCTATACTTCCAAAGATAGTTTAGAAGATGCTGAAAAAGTTGCGCGTATGCTTGGCATCAGGCTTGATACTATCGCGATTTCCGGCGGCATGAATGCGTTTGATAATATGCTCGCTCCCGTGTTTGCGGGTGCAATTCCTGATACCACCGAAGAAAATATCCAGTCGCGTTTGCGCGGAAATATTTTAATGTCAGTGAGTAATAAGAAAGGCTCACTGGTGCTTACCACCGGTAATAAATCAGAAATGTCGGTGGGGTATGCTACGTTGTATGGCGATATGTGTGGCGGCTATAGTGTGCTCAAAGATGTCTATAAAACGACCGTGTATAAACTCTCCAAATGGCGCAATCAACAATCACCGGTGATGCCGGAGCGTGTCATCACCAAAGCGCCTTCTGCCGAGCTGAAGCCGAATCAAACTGATCAGGATAGTTTGCCACCTTACGATGTGTTGGACGCAGTTTTACTACGCCTGATTGAACAACAATTATCGGTTGCTGAAATAGCAGGGCAAGGGTACAACAAGGAGACCGTAGAACGAGTTGCCAAGATGCTCTACCGCGCAGAATATAAACGCCGCCAAGCGCCTCCTGGAGTAAAAATAACCGGCATGTCTTTTGGCCGCGACCGGCGTTATCCGATTACTAATGGATGGGTTGGATGAAATGATAAAGATGGTGAATGATAAATCAGGCTTCACCCTTATAGAACTATCCATAGTTTTAGTCATTATTGGTCTGATTATCGGCGGTGTTCTGGTGGGGCAGGACTTGATTCAGTCCGCGGCTATAAGATCCACTATAGCGCAGATAGGAAAATATAATACTGCGGTGCGTGCGTTCCAGAACAAATACGGATACTACCCCGGCGATATCCCTGATCCACTTGCATCCAATTCGGGCCTTTCGGCAAGAGGCGTATATTCCGGAGAAGGTGATGGGGATGGTGTTATAAAGGGAACAAGTGCAGGTGGTGCTAATAATAATTGTGGTTTCTGCGTGCAAAGCGGCGAAACCGTCATGGTATGGGTGGATCTTGCCACGGCGGGACTCATTGATGGAGGATTTAATACCGCAACACTGCAATCGGGACAGTATTTTCCTTCTCAAATCAATCCCGCCCTATATTTTCCTGCCGCAAAGATTGGCAATAATAATTATATATATATTTTTTCCGGCGGGCTTACCGGCAATGGAAATGCATTAATAAGTGATGATAGTGTGTGGTTCGGGATGTCTGCTACCACAGCGATTGTTACCGGAAGCTGGCAGTTTTCTTCATCTCCGGGGCTCACTGTAGCCCAAGCGTATAATATAGATCAGAAAATTGACGATGGTTTGCCACAATCCGGCAGAGTGCTTGCGATCTATTATAATAATGCGGCGACATACGGCAGTAACTATCAGTATCACCCCACCTGGGCAGCAAGTGGTGCTGCCGGTGCGGATGTTTGGGGAGGAGGTGGCGTGGGATATATAGCCACCACCACTGCAACTGCCTATGCCAGCACTAATTGTTATGATAATAATGGTGTTGCCGGAACCCAACAATATTCAACAGCTAAGAATGCAACTTCTGTTAACTGTGCATTGTCGTTTAAAATGCAGTAAGGGTTACGCCACCAATTCGCGTTTGAACTTTTCTGCGTCGCCATTCATGAAATGTTTTATGTTGCGGATTGCCTGACGTAAACGCTGGCGATTTTCCACGAGTGCAATGCGCACATGCCCGTCACCATATTCACCAAAACCAATGCCGGGTGCAACAGCAACTTCGGCATGTTTTAGTAGCAGCTTAGAGAAAGCAAGCGATCCCATGTCGCGGTATGCAGGTGGAATCGGTGCCCATGCAAACATGGAGGCTTTCGGACTTGGTACATCCCAGCCAGCATCATGCAAACCATCAATCAAAACATCACGGCGTTGTTTATATAAATTGCGCACTTCAGTCACGCAATCCTGCGGGCCATTAATTGCAGCAGTTGCAGCAACCTGAATGGGAGTGAATGCGCCGTAATCCAAATAAGATTTAATGCGGGTAAGCGCGTTGATAAGACGTTTATTTCCCACCGCAAAGCCAATGCGCCAACCAGCCATGGAGTAGGTTTTGCTCATGGTGGTAAATTCTATGGCGATGTCTTTAGCGTTTTTAACCTGCAAAATCGAAGGCGGCGGATTGCCGTCAAAATAAATCTCGCAGTACGCCAGATCCGATAAAATATAAATTCCGTGTTTACGGCAAATCTCCACAATAGGCTCATAAAATGCCAAATCTACTGTTTCCGCCGTAGGGTTACATGGGTAATTGAGCACCAGCGCAATCGGTTTTGGTGTGCAATGTTTTATCGCATGTTCCAGCTGTTTTATAAAATCATGTCCCGGCGTTTTTGGCAGGTTCCAGATAGAAGCGCCAGCAATCACAAACCCAAACGGATGAATCGGATAGCTGGGGTTTGGCACCAATATTACGTCACCAGGACTACTGATGGCTTGTGCTAAATTGGCAAGGCCTTCTTTAGAGCCGATAGTGACTACGATTTCAGAATTGGGATCAATATCGACATCAAAACGGCGGTTGTAATAGGCGGCTTGTGCCTTTCGCAAGCCTGCGATACCCTTGGATTGCGAATAGCCGTGGGTAGTTCCATCCAGTATGACTTCGCGCAGTTTTTCAACAATATGCGGAGGTGTTGGAGAATCGGGATTACCCATTCCGAGGTCAATAATGTCGCGGCCTTCGCTGCGCAATTTGGCTTTTGCGCCGTTTACTTCAGCAAAAACATAAGGAGGGAGCCGCTTTATACGGTAAAAATCTTCTTCTGCCATGGTGATTATTCGGCATTTGAGCGCATTGCTGCATAACGCGAATCAGCAATATAGCGTGTATTGGAATAGGTTCCGGTGCCTGATGGCGGAACAAGGTTTATTGGTGGGTCCTGCAATGCAGAGGTACTAGGTAAAGGTTCGTTGCTCGTAGCTCCAGATCCATAAGATGTAGGTTCATGCAGCACTACCGGCGGTTCCGATAATTGAGCAGTAGAAGGTAGCGCCGCAGGAGTAGTATTCTGCGCAACAGGTGCAGTTGCGGTAACAGATGGAGCTGCAGGCGCGACAGAAGTTGGCGCGGCAAATGGTAGCGGTTCCGACGAAGCGGTTACGGGCTGAGATATTGGTTGAACAGCTGGTTGTTGTGCTACGGGCTGCGGAGCGGAAACGGTGATAGGAGCGTTTTCAGCTTCTATGTTTTCAACCGGAGTTTTTCTCACAGCGTTTTCACTTGCCATTTCACTTGGTTTTTTATCTGGAGAGCCAAATATACTATGCAGCCAGCCATTGAATCCCGTATCGCTGGATTCTTTTGTTACAACGGGCGCAGGTGCGGCGGGTGGTGGTGTTACATCAGCAACTACCGGCTGAGCAGGAACAACAGGCTGAGGAGTGGCGGTTTCTGCATTAGTCACCAACTGACCGGTTTGTGGAGAAGTCATGACGGTTGCGTTTGTATCGTTCATCAGATTTTTACTTTCTGAATTGGTCGCATCCCTGTCAGCCATCATCGTATTAAAATCACTCTTATTTTGTGCCTGCGTTGGATGCGGTGGCACAGGAGGAACACTGGCAAGCGTCGGATAAGTGGAATTATCAGGGGTGCTTGCTGTAGGCATTGGAGCTATATTTGCCGTTTGAACGGGTGCTACTGTATCATTCATACTGGTGGGTGAAATTGGTGCAGGAGCTGGATTGTTGGAATTATTTTCAATTGGCACATGCCTTCCTGGAGCGCCGCTCATGGGATCCACGGCATTTCCACCGGGATTTAACTCAGGCGGATGCCTCTGCTCAAAAGTAACTTGCGAACCCTCGGGTATCGTACGTTCACTTGCAAACATATCGTTCATTTTCTGAGTCGAGCAGCTGGAAGTCGCGCATAGCGCGAGCAAAGTTCCCGATAAAATAAGTATTTTATTTTTATATTTCATAACATTTTCCTTATTGTCTCACAATTCCATGACCATTACCTGTCATTATCTTACCCATAAAAACTTTCATTGCGCTATATGAAACCGGCTAGTATAAGCAATCCCACAGATATACAACTGAATTATCACCATAGCGTATATAATATAGCGATCAATAGTATATACCAAAACAATTGTAAGAATACTATCCAGGTAAATTATGTCTGAAAATCATCCGGATGCTGCAACTTTTGCTGCCAATTTTGCTAAAATTGCTGAACAATCTCAATTGATTATCCAAGAATTTCTCACACGCAATACCCAATCTCAATCTGTTGGTACTACCGGGGATCCCCTGCATATTGGTAGCGCTTTTGCCGAATGGTTTGCACGTATCATGAGCGATCCGCAAAAAGTTGCCGAGCTGCAAATGGAGTGGTGGCAGGAAAATATGGAGCTCTGGCAGGCTACCGCACAAAAATTCATGGGCGAGAAAACGGAGCCGGTCATTAAGCCCGATAGCAAAGATCGGCGTTTTAAAGATACGGCCTGGCAGGAAAGCCTGATATTTGATTTTATTAAACAGTCTTATTTGTTATCGGCGCGTTGGATGCAGCAGGGTGTGCATAAAATCGATGAAATGGACCCCCAAACTATTCGCAAGATTGATTTCTATACCCGCCAGTTTGTCGATGCCATGGCGCCGTCGAATTTTCTGTTTACGAATCCGGAAGTATTAAAAGCAACCCTTGATTCCGGTGGTGAAAATATCGTGCGCGGCCTCAAAAACATGCTGGAAGATTTGGAGCATAGCAAAGGCGCGCTGCGCGTCAGCATGACGGATAACGAAGCGTTTGAAGTGGGCAAGAATCTTGCCATTACCAAAGGAAAAGTCATTTTCCAGACCGACCTGATGCAGCTTATTCAGTATGAGCCACTGACTGAGAAAGTACATAAAACACCAATGCTTATTGTACCGCCCTGGATCAATAAATATTACATTCTCGATCTGCAGCCGGAAAACTCCATGGTGCGCTGGCTAGTAAGCAAGGGTTACACGGTATTCGTCATTTCATGGGTGAACCCTGATAAAAAACTCGGCAGCAAGAGTTTTGACGATTATCTGCTCGAAGGCCCGCTTGCGGCGCTTGATGCAATTGAGAAGGTTACTGGCGAGAAGGAAATTAACGCGACCGGATATTGCTTGGGCGGCACGCTGATGGCGATTGCGCTTTCATATTTGAAAACCAAAAAGCAGGAAAAACGTATTAAGTCGATCACCTATCTCACCACGATGATTGATTTTAAAGAGGCTGGCGAGCTTTCAGTATTTATTGATGAAGAACAGCTGCGCTCGCTGGAAGCGCGCATGTCTGATAAAGGATATCTTGACGGTGACGACATGGCGGGTACGTTCAATATGCTACGCGCCAATGATTTAATATGGTCGTTTGTGGTGAATAACTACCTGCTTGGCAAAGATCCGTTCCCGTTTGACTTGCTCTATTGGAATGGCGATTCCACACGTATGCCGGCGGTGATGCATAGTTTTTATCTGCGCAATATGTATCAGAAAAATTTACTACGTAAACCCGGTGGTATTACGATTGCTGGCGTTCCCATCCATCTGGAGAAGCTCAATTTGCCCACTTATATGTTATCGACGCGCGAAGACCATATCGCTCCGTGGAAATCGACTTATGCCGCAACGCAGATCTACAAAGGTCATGTGCGCTTTGTGTTGGCGGCAAGTGGTCATATTGCGGGTGTAGTGAATCCCCCGGTGAAGAATAAGTATAATTACTGGGTAGGCGAGGCGGTAGAAGCTACGCCGGAAGAATGGTTTGAAAAATCCAAAGAAGTCCCTGGTTCCTGGTGGACGGATTGGGAAAAATGGCTAGCGCCCTTTAGCGGAGCTAAAATTCCTGCGCGCAAAGTAGGCAAAAGCAAGCTCAAACCCATTGAAGATGCACCGGGAAGCTTTGTGAAGGTGAAGGGTTAGGGTGTTGCAAGACTCATCTGCTGAGTCTTGCTGTTTAAAATATTATCAGGCTTTATCGAATTCATTTTTAATCTCTCCGCAGCGAGTGCGCCTGGGTCGAATGCTTTGGGAGCTATAGTTTCTTGAGGCTCAGTCATTGCCATTAACGCATCCTGATTCTCCGGCACGGCACATTCCACTTTGGATTTATTAAACCCGAGTTTTTTGTAGGCATTCTGAGCGCAGAATTTTACTTTCTCGCCAACATCTGCCGCTTTTTCTTTTATCTGCGCACTTAATTCGCCAACCTTCTTCTGCGCTGCCTGTAATTTTGCATTAGCAATTTCGAGTGCGGTCAGTTCAGGCGCATCGAGCTTGCCAACACCGGATTGCTGATTATTCACGATAAATGCCAGCTCCTGCGCACGTATCAGGCGATTATTTAAATCGGCGGTAATTTGTTCCACATTAAACTCAGCGCCGAATTGCGTTGCTGCCAGTAATCTTTTATCATTCGGTAATTCTGCATAAGGCGCGCCAAATTCCGCGGTAACTTTTTCCGCAAGCGTGGGGTTGGCTGTCACAAATACGCTAAACACCTGCTCAGGCTGAATCAAAGTTCTGGGATCACGCGGATTGATATTTTGCTGCAAGCTAGCCAGGTATTTTACCTGACTCGGTAGCGATAACTCTGGCTGAAGTTCCGGTTGTAACTTTACATTATCGATAGAGGGTTCACTGATGCCCAGTATTTTTCTGCCAATCGGTTCGAGAATTTTTTCTGCAATCATGAATATCGAAAGCCCAAGTGCACCACCCGCAAGTATCATGAGCCCACCTGTAAGAGCCGTAAGCGCAAGTATCGCTGCCGTTGCAACTACAGCGACGGTGATGGCAATGGAACTTACAGTGAAACTAAGTGTACGTTTTTTCTTATTGCGGCTAAGCGCATCTTCCAGCGCAGGATTATTTTTTGCTACTTCATCCAGATCGTCATCGGTTAAATCCTGCGGACGCTTGCCAAGCTTTGCTGCAATTTCGGGCTCGTAAAAACGCCTGATGCGCGATTTTTCATGTTTATATTCATTCTGGCTGATCCACAAATTTATTGCATAGCTTGGCACCAGACCCCAGAAATGCAGTGCTTTACGCGCTACCGTTCCGCCCAAGCCAATGGTGCCGTTTTTGATCGTAACGGCGGCTTTTTGAACTTTATCTGCTAAACTACCATCCATGTATCTTCGCCCAAAAGGGATTTATCCATGTTCCAGAATACCATATAATTATTACAAAATGATGAATGTAAGGTTGTTTTATGGGCTAAAAGCACATAATATTGCATTTGCAAAACAATATTTATCAGTATGTTAGATAATTATGCCAAAAAATAAATTGATACCTCACAAACATTTGCTGATCATCGTCCTGTTTTCATGTGTGATGCTGGCGCCTGCATTTATTCTTGGAGCGGGTGGGGGCGATCTGCATTGCCAGAGTTTATGGGTGAAGTTTTTTAACGAGCAGTTTTGGAATGGTGATCTTTATCCGCGTTGGCTTCAGGGGATGTATGTCGGTGATGGTAGTCCGGTGTTTTTCTACTATCCACCGTTACCCTATTTCATCACCGCGTTTTTTACTTTTCTGTCATCGTTTGATGCATTTAATTATTACCCGATAGCCGCTTCCGCGTGTCTTGCCGCAATCATTTCCGGCATCACGTTTTACATTTGGCTGAAGGATGAGGATATTTCTGGGGAAGCTGCATTAATCGGAAGTTTGCTGTATATCGCGGCACCGTTTCACATTGCGCAGAATTTTTATTACACATTACTTTTTAGCTCTGTCTGGTCTTACGCATGGATTCCACTTTTGCTGCTATTTGCCAAAAGAATGACGTTCGGCAAACCTTACTCCATTGCCGGTTTTGCGGTAGCGCTGTGCATGCTGGTAATGACAAATTTACCGATGACCTTGATTTTTGGACCAATAGCGGTGGCCTATGCGGCTGCAAATTTTCACAAAGAGCATTTTTCTAAGCAGTCGCTGAAATTGGGAATTGCTGTGATATTAGGGTTTGCGCTTTCAGCGGTTTATTTACTGCCGAGTCTACTTTACATGGATTATGCCAATGTTGATATTCACTGGAAAATGCCTGGCCATAAAGGTGGTTACAGCAGCTATTTCCTGCCGCTCGGATTTAGCACAATCAGTCAGATATTATTTACGTGCTTGTGGCTTATATCGGCAACTCTACCATTTATGTATTTTAAATCTGTGAAGCCAAAACGCAGAGAAATATTTTTCTTCCTCGTGCTTGCTGCGTCGCTTTTTATGATATTACCCATAAGTCAATTTGTCTGGAAAATGCTGCCGATAGTGCAGATATTGCAGAATCCACTCCGCTTCTTTGCTGTTCCTGCATTATGCCTTGCACTATTTGCCGCTATCGTTTTTCCACGATTTAAAATACTCGCTTATGGGTTACTTGTCATTTATGTGGGCATAACATTTGCCATTGCGGGCACGACGCGTGTTTCGGTGGAATCATTCAGCAAAAGCGAGCCGGAGCGGTATGAGCAATATATGCTCGGTATTGATCAATATGCTAATTACCTCACCACGCCCAATTTGATTTTGCGTTACTACATGCCGGAAGGATTTGCCGATGTAAAAACTCACCGCGAAAAAGTTGAAGTCGTAAACGGCGATGCAAAAATAGATGCGATTGAGTGGAAACCGCGTAATATAGTTTTGCACTATAATGCTTCGCGTGACTCGACTTTACGGGTACGGCAATTTGATTTCCCGGGATGGCAAGTGCTTTATAACGGACGTGAGCTGGACAAGAAGCGTGATGAAAATACCGGAGAAATAATGTTTGATGTAGCGGAAGGTGAGGGGAATATCACCTTACAACTGACAAAGTTATTGCCTGAAATTGCCGGAAAAATGATTTCTATTTTGAGCGCTGCAATACTTGTGCTGATGTTTTTAATTGAACTCAGAAACACGAAAGGAGTGATTGTTGAAAAAAAGCGCAAATGGAAAAAAGCTTAAATATAATCTCTCGCCAGCTCCACATAGTTATTGCTGGAGATTGGAATAAAGGCAGTTTCTTCCGGCTTTAAATCGCGGAAATATTTGGCGGGGTTTCCTGCCCATATCTGCCCCTTAGGAATGCGCTTTCCCGGTGTAACTATCGCGCCTGCGGCAACCCATGCGCCGCTTTCAACCACGGCACCGTCCATGATGGTTGAATGCATGCCAATGAAGCAATCGTCTTCCAATGTGCAGGCATGAAGCAGAACACTATGACCGATGGTGACGCCACTGCCGATGATGGTCGGACCGGTTTTGCGGGTTACATGGATAACCGTTCCATCCTGGATATTGGTGCGTTCGCCAATGCGGATGCAATTGACATCGCCGCGAATAATGCAGCCAAACCAGACGTTACTTTGCGCGCCTATATGGACGTCACCAATCACCACTGCGCCGCCAGCAATAAACGCATCTTTGGCAATGGTAGGCGTAATATTTTTATAGGGCATTATTACCGGGCTCATATTATCCTCACGGAAAAATGGCGGTTTGGGTAAGCGCAGTATTTTCAGCAAATCCACACATGATGTTCATATTTTGTATCGCCTGACCTGATGCGCCTTTTACAAGATTGTCGATTACGGAAACAATAATCGCGCGCCCTTCTAGCCTGTCGGCAAAGACTCCAAGGAGGCAAAAATTTGTGCCCCGCACCATGTGGGTAGTCGGAGTGATACCTTGCGCAGCGATTTTCACAAAATATTCCTTCGCGTATGCTTTATTCAGTGAATTTTTTAAATCATCAACGGTTTTACCCTTAGTTAGCTTTACATAAATAGTCGATAATATTCCGCGATTCATTGGCATCAGGTGCGGTGTAAAATTCACGGTGATATTTTTGCCAGCGGCTTCACTGAGGCCCTGTTCAATTTCAGGCGCATGGCGGTGTGCGCCGATTCCGTAAGCGCCAACGCCTTCATTGACTTCTGTATGAAGCATTGCTTGTTTTGCTGCTCTTCCTGCGCCAGTTACGCCGGATTTTGCATCAATGATGATATTATCTGACTCAATCAATTTATCTTTGAGCAAAGGCATAAGTGGCAATTGTGCGGAAGTTGGGTAGCAACCGGGATTTGCAACGAGACGCGCCTTTTTAATTGCTTCACGGTGCAATTCCGTAAGTCCGTATACTGCTTCTTTCTGCAGATCTTTTGCGAGATGTTCATGCCCGTACCATTTTGCGTATGTATCTACATTCGCAAGCCGGAAGTCAGCAGAGAGATCAATTATTTTTACGTGTTTTGGCAATGCTGCAATTACTTCTTGAGTAGTTCCATGCGGCAAGCAGCAGAATACAATATCAATCAGGCTGTAATCGACTGCGGACAGCGGAATCAGATCGGGAAGTCCTGCAAAATCCAGATGTGGATATACTTCGCGCATTTTTTTACCGGCCTGGCTATCGGCGGTAAGCGCTTTTATTTCAATTTCGGGATGCAACAGCAAAAGCCGGATAAGCTCCGCGCCTGTGTAACCGCTTGCGCCCAGTATTGCGATTCTTTTTTTCATGGGATTAAGTTACTACTTACTTTTTGTAATCGCGCAATAATTAAATAGTGGTGATGTGCTAGCTTTTCCAGCCGCCGCCCAGTGCCTCAATCAGAATAACAGCGGAATTGAGACGTTCTTTATCTATATTAAGCGCGGTTAATCTATTGCTGAGTTCCGTGTTCTGCGCAGTAATTACGCTCAAATAACTTACTGTTCCTGCCTTATACTGGTTAAGAGAAACAGTGGCGGATAACGTTGCATCGTCCACCGCTTTTTGCTCCATGTCTGCTTCTTGCTCAAGAATTCTGAGGCTTGCGAGATTATCTTCCACTTCCTGAAAAGCGCCGAGCACCGTCTGGCGGTAAGTTGCAACGGTCTGATCATATACAGCGGTAGCTGCTTTTGTTTGTGCTTCGGTAAGCCCGCCATCAAACAACGCTCCGGCGAGGTTTGGGCCTAGTGACCAGATGCGATTTGGCATGCTAAACCAGTTAGCGAGTGTCGAGCTTTGGTACCCACCTGATGCCGCTAAGGTTAAATTCGGGTAATAAGCCGCTTCGGCAACCCCGATGAGTGCGTTAGCCGCTTTCATGCGGCGTTCTGCGCCTGCGATATCTGGCCGACGTTCTAGCACTTCAGCAGGAACGCCAAGCGGAATGGAAGGAATAGCCGGGACCGAATCTATTGCCGCAATGGAGAAATCTGCTGGTGCTTTACCAACAAGAATGGCAATCGCATGTTCAAAAGTTGCGCGTTGTACACCTACATCAATTGCTTGTGCCTGTGCAGTTTCCAGCTGGGTTTTTGCCTGCAGGACATCGGAGCGTGCATCGACACCGGAATTATAGAGATTCTGTGTCAATTGCAGTGTTTTTTCATAATTTTTTACGGTGTCATCAAGCAGGCGTTTTTGCTTATCAGCAATGCGTAAATCCAGATAATCCATTGCAAGTTCAGCGTCAGCACTGAGTTTGGCATTTGCCAAATCTGCGGCGCTTGCCTGCGCTGATGCTGTATTTGATTCAACTTGCCGTCTGATGCCGCCCCATAAATCCGGCACCCAGCTTGCCTCAAGCGCAGCTGCGTATTGATTGCCGACTGTTCCGCTTCCAGTAGCGCTGGCTCCTGAACCTGTGCCGCTTCTGGTCATGCCTATATTGCCGGAGACCGTCGGAAAGTAAGCAGCACGAGCTTCAGAAATCAGTGCACGCGCTTGGCGGTACTGAGCTTCTGCAAGTTTTACGTTTTGGTTATTGATTGCAATTTGTTCTTCAAGCTTATTAAGTTCCGTGTCGCCAAATATCTCCCACCAATTGCCGCGAATGACATCATCTTTGGGTTGCGCTTGTTTCCAGTCTTTTGCTTCCTTAAATGCAGCAGGTTTCTCTGCACTCGGTTTAACGTAATCAGGGCCTACTTTGCAGGACGCCATTGCAAGGCATAGAAGAATTAGTAAGAATTTAGAATGGCTGG